>ERZ1066133.172-NODE-172-length-35356-cov-11.936007_pt1 | contig 35356 bp, 36 predicted proteins | sample MGYA00382780_ERZ1066133 | MGnify/ENA primary metagenome ERZ1066133 (study PRJEB33369, sample SAMEA5778363) | biofilm metagenome | biome: Industrial cooling water; feature: Water cooling tower basin; material: Biofilm | place: United Arab Emirates | collected... | reverse complement strand
CGACCGGGCCGGCCGCGGGCGCCCGTGCGGGGCGCGGATCGAGCCGCGCCTGGATGCGGTAGGCGACGCGGTTCAAACCGCCTTGGCCGCGCTCGCCCGCCAGGGGGGCGTAGCCCGGATACCGCTGGGGCTCGGGCAGCGGCTTGGGCCGGCTGGTGGGCGGCGCGCTGGGGGTCGGGGCCGGCTCCTGCTCCGGGCCCGGGGCCGGCTCTTGGGGCTCGGCGGCGGGCGCGCCGGGCTCGGGTGCAGCCTGGGCCGGGGCGGGTGCGGGCTGCTGAGCGCTGGCGGCGCAGGCCAGAAGCGGGAAAAAAAGGGCGCGCAGGGCCGCCAGCGAAGCCCCGGGGCCCTGCCCACGGGCTTGCTCCGCGGATCTGCCGGGGCCCGCAAGCGGGCCGGAAGCGGCCGGATGGGATCGACGTAACTCTATGCTCCGAAGGAATTTATGTCGATCCATGGGGGCCGCCCTGCGGCCGGCGCTGGGGGGCTTTGGATTCTAGCAGCAGGGGGGCGCTGCACCGCCCGGGCGGCGGCCCCCCGGGTGGCCGTGGGCGCGCGGATCCCCGCCCCCGGCCCGGCCCGCGGCGGCCTCCCCTGGCCCGCGGCGGTGCTCCCGCCGGGATTTGTGGTCCGCGGGGCAGATTCCGCTCAGGCCCCGCGGAAGGGCTCCGATAAAGACCCCGACGAAGAGTCCCCCGACTCCCTTCCGCGAGAGAACCTTATGGAGATCCGAGGCAACACCCCTGAACCGCGCCGCAGCGAGGCGCGCCCGGGCGCCGCGGACCCGGCCCAAACCGCTGGGGCTGCGGGGAAATCGGAGCGCGAGATCGCCGCTTCGACCGAACGCGTCGAGGGCGCCCGCCAGGAGCGCGCCCGCGGCGAGGCCGCCCGCCGGGCGGCCCAGGCCGACGAAGCCCGGCCGCGGGCCGAGGGTCCGGAGCGGGCCGACCGGGCCGACCGGGCCGACCGGGAGGAGCTGGCCCGGCGCCGCTACGCCCGGCGCAGCAACCAGGCCCAGGGCCCGGACCGACTGGAGGTCTCGAGCCAGGCCGACCGCCTGGCGCGGATCGAAACCGCGCTGCGGGCCGAACGGCCGCAGCCCGTCAGCCCCGAGCGGCTGGCCGAGCTGCGCAGCGCCTACCGCGAAGGCCGGCTCAACACGATGGAGCTGATCGTGCGCAGCGCCGACCGCCTGCTGGCCGGCGACGAAGGCGAGATCGCCGCCGCCGAGCGCCAGGGCTGACAGGTCAAGAAGGGATCGACTCGCGCTGCGCGCGAGCATCGATACCCACCTGCCAGCATGCCTTTGGGCCGGCGTCCGCCGGCCGCAGAGGCTGGCATCGGCGCGGAGCACCGATTTTCCGCCGGCCTCTGGCTGGACCCGATCCAGCGTCGCGGGTCGGGAGCACGGGTGGCACAGGGACTCGCACGCCGTCCGCCCTCAGCGCCGGCCCCGGGGGTTCGGAGCCTTGAGGCTCCTGGCTAAGGCAGGAGCCGTGGGAGCCGCGCCCGCGCGGCCCTGGCCTCGCCCGCAAAAATCACCCGGGCTTCCCAGCGCCCGGCGAGCCTACAGGGCCCGCCGGGCGCCTCATTTATCTCCGGGCGCTGCGGCCGCGCCGCTGCTCGCGGCCTCCGCCCGGGGCCGCCCTCGTCCGCCGCGGTCCGCTGCTGCGGTGACGGGCCGCGGCTCCCTGCCGCGCTTCGGCGCGGCGGTTCCCCAGGGCCGGCGAGAACCGCTCGCGCGCCGCAGCGGCGGCTCCGGCGCCCGCGGGACGCATGGCCACCTCGGTGCGCGACCAAAGCGCTCGGACCCCATCCGCCCTGGTCGAGGCGCGGTATCCGGACCGCGCGGCCTGGCTGCGCCTGGACGGCTCCGGCGGGTCTTGACGTAGGTTGGCCGCCGCGATGGTCGGCCTTTGCAACCCTGCCCTCGGCGCCCTGTGGGGCCTGGCCCTGCTCTGCGCCAGCGCGCGTTGGACTTGGGCCGGCGAGGTGCTGTGCCACTTCGGTCCCCTGCTGAGCCCCGGGGGGCTGGCGCTCGGGGTCGGCTGCTGGCTGGCCAAGCGGCCGCGGGCCGCGCTGGCTTGCCTGCCCCCCAGCCTGCTGCTGGCCTGGCCGTTCCTGGCGCTGCGGCTCGCGCCGCCGCCCGCGGCGGAGGCGGGGCCCGCCCTCGAGGTCGCCAGCGCCAACCTGCTGTGGGGCAGCGCCGCCGGCGAGCGCCTGGCACCCTGGCTCGGCCAGACCGGTCCGGAGCTGCTGTTCCTGTGCGAGGTGGACCCGGCCACCCGCGCGCGCCTGCCGCAGCTCGCAGCCCAGGGTTACGTCGACAGTTTCGTCTGGCCGCCGGACGAGCAATGGACCGCCGAGACCATCGGGCGGCTGTTGCTGTCGAAGCGGCCCCTGCGCGAGCGGCGCGTGCACTGGCCCGGGCCCCTGCTGGAGGCCACGCTGGACCTCTCCGGCCGGCCGCTGCGGGTCTTCGGCGCCCATCCGCTGCGGCCCGGTCGGCCGAGCTTCGCGCGCGAGCGCAACCAGACCCTGGCGCGCCTGGCGGAGCTGTGCGCGGGGGCCCCGAACTGTCTGGTGCTCGGCGACCTCAACGCCACCGAGGCCTCGCCCCACTTCCGCGATCTGCTGGCCCGCGGGCGCCTGGCGGACACGCGCGCCGGCCGGGGCTGGTTCGCGAGCTGGCGCGCCTACGTGCCCGAGCTGCGCTGGCCCCTGCTCGGCCTGCGCTTGCCCCTCGACCACGTGCTCACCGGCCCGGAGCTGACCAGCCTGCGCCGCAGCACGGGCCCGGACCTCGGCTCGGACCACCTGCCGGCGGCGGCAGCGATCGCCTGGCGCCGCACGGGGGCAGGTCGGGCTCCCCCCGCGGGCCTCGACGCCCCGCCGGCGACCGCAGCCGATTAGGGACCCGGACGGCGCCGCCCGGCGCGGGAAACCTCAGAGCAACTGCGCGATCTGCCAAAAGCCGAAATTGGCGAAGCGCTGCGGGCTGAGCAAGGCCACCGACCAGACCTCGCCGGCCGAAGAATCCTGGCGGTAGTAGGCCTCGAGGCCCTTCTTGACCGCGGGGTCGTTGGCGTCGAGGTGCACCGCGGCGGTCCAGATCACCTGACCGGTCTCGAGCGCCACCAGCTCGGAGGTCAGGTCGAGCCCGAGCGGCGGGAACACGCGCTGACCGGTGACGTGGATCCACAGCAGGCCGTCCAGGGCGTTGCGGCGCGCGAGCTCGGCCAGGGCCGTCAGCTGATAGCTGCCCGAGCGCAGCGGCTGGCCCAGTTCCAGCTCGCCCAGGTCGGCGGGCGAGAGCAGCACGATCTCGTAGGGCGTGCTGCGGCTGAATTGGGCGTAGGCCGCCTGGGTCAGCTCCGTGGTGCGCTCGTCGCCGCTGGTGGCGCCCGGGGCCTGCACCGGCAAGAGCCCGATGCGGCGCAGCGGGTAGGTGTCGAAGTCGGCGGCCAATTCGCCCGTGGCCAGGATGCGAGCGCTCTTGGGGCCGCCGCAGGAGCCGAGCCAGAGCAAGGGGCAGAGCAGCAGCGGAGCGAAGCGGCGCATGGATGCGGCGGCGGAGGGGGGCCGGGAAGGGAGGGCGGACGGGGCCGGGCGCGGAGGCCTTGGAGTGCGGGGGCGCGCCGGGCGGCGCGGCTGGACTAGGAGCGGCCGCGGCCCGCGGACGGGGCGGAGGCCGGATCGGGGGCGGAGGCGCCGGTCGCCGCCGGCGCGGGCTTCTCGGGGCCGGGCGCGACGCCGCTATCGGCACCGGCGCCGGGCGCCGCACCAGCGGAGGTCGCAGCCCCGGGCGCCGTCGGGGCCGCGGGATCGGCGCTGCGCTGCTGTTCGCTCTCGATCCAGGCCTCGAGCAGGCTCTTCTCGGCCTCCAGGCGCCGGATCTGGGCGGTCACCAGGCGCGCCTCCAGGTCGGCGCGCTCCTGCTCGGAGAGATCGAGCTGGTATTGCAGCTGGGCCACGCGCTCCTCGGAGGCGCGCGCTTCGCTCTTGCCTGCACCGAGACCCTTCTCGGCGGCCAGCAAGCGGCTCTCGAGCTCGCGGATGTGCTCCTGCAAAGAGGCGTTCTCGGCGCGCAGGGCATCGCGCTCGTCGAGCACCCGCGAGTAGTCGTCGATCAGCAGCGAGCGGCTCTGCACAGCCTCCGGCAGGCTGCGGGTCGGCTGCTCGAGGGGCTGCAGACTGCCCTGGGGGCGCGCCAGGGCGGCGCCGCCATCGGGGCCGAAGGGCACCGAGTTCGGAGTCGCCGGGCGCGCCGAGGCGGCGGCGCCGCTGACCCCGGTGGAGCCCGGCTGCACGCTGCGCGCGGTGCCGAGGGTCACCGCCGGCGGCTCGCCGAAGGCCTGGGCGCGGGTTTCGGCGCCGGCGCTGACATCGACCGCGGAGCCGAACGCGGGCAGGCCGGCGGGGTTCGGGTTGGGCCACGGAGCCGAAGGGTTGGGGCCGGGCGCGGCCGCGCCGTAGGCCGCGCCATAGGCCGCGCCAGGAGCGGCCGGGGCCCCGTAGGCGCGCGGGTCGGGTTGGTGCGGGACTCCCCAACCGGGCTGGGGCGCGGCGACCGCATAACCCGGCGGCGGCGCCCCCGGGTAGGCGCCCGGGCCGTAGGCGGCCACGGGAGCTTGACCGGCGGTGAGACAGGCGCAGAGCAGCAGACAGGGGCTGGCGCACAGGGCCAGCGGGAGGGCAGCGGCTTTCATCGCGGGTCGGCCTCCGAATAATCGAGTTCGATCAGGCTGCGCTCGCCGCACGAGCAGGTCAGCTCGATGGCGCGCACCTCGCCGTCGAGTTTGAGCAGACGCACCGACTTGGTGCAGGTCGCCGGCGGCTGCGCGGGCTCGGGCTGGGTCTCGGCCAGCAGGCGCACACGCTCGCCCTTGATCAGGTTGCCCATGGTCACACGCTCAGGCGTCCGCTGAGCTCCTTGTTGAGGCGGTAGATCGCCCGGGTGTGGATTTGGCTGACCCGCGACTCGGTCACCTCCAACACCTGACCGATGTCGCGCAGCAGCAGCCCTTCGCCGTAGTAGAGCGTGATCACGGTCCGATCCGGCTCGGGCAGGGCGGCGATCGCATCGACCAGCAGCTTGCGCACCTCGGCCTGCTCGAGTTCGCCGGATGGGTCGGCGCAGCTATGGTCCTGCAGCAGCGCGAACAGGTCGCTTTCGGGACCCTCGTCGAGGCTGACCATGCCCGCGCTCTTGGCCGAGCACAGGCACTCGTCGACCTCGTCCAGACTCCAGCCGAGCTCGCGGGCCAAATCCTCGGGCGACGGCTTGTGGGACAGGCGTTGCTCGAGGGCGGCGAAGGCCTGCTCGAGCTCGCGCACGCGCTCGCGGCGGCCGCGGGGCAGGAAGTCCAGGCGGCGCAGCTCGTCCAGGATCGCGCCGCGGATGCGGCTGTAGGCGTAGGTCGAGAACTGCAGCCCGCGACCGGCGTCGAAACTATCCGCGGCCGCCACCAGGCCGATCATGCCGTAACCGGTCAGGTCCTCGCGGTCGATGCGCGCTGGCAGCTCGAGCGCCAGCCGGCCCACGATGTGGTGCAGCAGCGGCAGGTGCTCGAGGATCAACGCCTCGCGTTCGGCGGGCGTCTGCTGGGGAGGGGAGGCGGCGTCGCTCAAGGAAGTTCAGCGCGGGGGCGGCCACGCCGCGGCGGGTCTCAGCGGGCTTGGGGCGGCTCGGCGCCGGGGTTCCGATCGGCGCTCGGTGCGGCCCACCTCGAGCGCAGGGCCAGGCCGCCGAGGCGGAACAGGCCCAGGACCGAGAAGCAGGCCAGGGCGCCGCGGGCGGCGGCGGTGCCCAGGCTGGCCTCCGCCAGCAGGGCCAGCAGGCCGGCGGCGGCCCCGGCCGAGGCGGCGATGCGCCGGCCCAGGGCCGACCACCAGGGTTCGAACCAGGCCAGGGGCGCGGGCGCGGGTCGGGCACGCTTGGCCATGGCTCAGGCCTCCGGCCCGAGGGTCACGCGCTCCAGGTGCTGCGCCAGGCGCTCCAAGGCTCCCGCGGCCAGGCACTCGCTCGGCTGCGCCAGCAACGGCCGCTGGGCCAGGGCGCTGGTGTGCAGCTCCCGCGAGCGCGGCAGCCAGCCCGCCATGCGCGGGCTGCGCGAAAGGAAGCGCTGGGCCACGCTGGCCAAGCGCTCGGCCACGGCCTGCGCCGCCTGGGGCGAAGCGGCCGCGTTGACCAGCAGCTCGGGGGTCGGCACCTCCAGCCGGCGCTCGGCCGCGAACTGGCTCAGGCCTTTCAGCAGCCCGTAGGCGTCGGCCATCGCCGCCGGGTCCGGCTGCGTCACCAGCAGCACGTAGTCGGCGACCGCGGCGAAGGCGAGCACGTCCGGTCCGATGCCGGCGGCGCTGTCGGCCAGCACCAGGTCGAAGCGCGCCGAGACTTCGCGCAAGCCGCGCCACAGGCCGGCGCGGCGCGCGCTGTCCGGGCGCGCCAGCTCGGCCGCGCCCGAGGCCGCGGGCAGCAGCGCGATGCCGTCGGACTCGAGCAGGCACTGCGCCAAACTGCAACGTCCCGCGAAAAAATCCTCCAGCGTTCGCTCCGGCTCGAGGCCGAAGGACAGGTGCAGGTTCGAGAGCGCGAAATCGAAATCGCACAGCAGCACACGGCGTCCACGGCGCCCCAGGGCCACCGCGAGATTGGCGGCCACCGAGGTCTTGCCGACGCCGCCCTTGCCGCCGGTCACCAGCGCGAAGGGGGCGGCCAGCCGCTGGCGCAGGGGCTCGGGCAGGGCGCCGCCGGCCTGCTGGTTGAAGGCCAGCCCCAGGGTCGGGTTCAAGACAGCCTCCCGCGCAGCACCAGATCGGCGAGCTGCTCGGCCCGCGGGCGGTGCAGGTGCCGGCCGAGCTCCTGGCCGTCGCACAGGAAGGCCAGCGGCAGCCGGGCCAGACGGGCGTAGTCGAGCACCGCGCCGGGCTCCTCGCTCTCGTCGAGCTTGGTCACCACCAGCCCGCTGGGCTCGAGGCTGGCGAAGGCCCGGTGGGCTTCGAGCAGCGCCGCCCGGCTGGCGGCGGCGGATTGCACCAGATAGACCGCCAGGTTCGGCCCGCGGCCGAGGCGCGCCAGCTCATCGGCCAGCTCGGCCAGGGCGGCGCTGTCGCGGGGGGAGCGCCCGGTGGTGTCGACCAACAACACGTCGCGCGGGCCGAGCTGGGCCAGCTCGCCGAGGCGCTGCGGGTCGAGCCCCAGCTCGATGAAGGGCAGCTCGAGGCGCTCGGCGAAGGCGCGCAGCTGGTCGAAGGCCCCAGCCCGGAAGCGATCGAGGCTGGCCAGCACCACGCGGCGGCCCGAGCGCGCCAGGCGCTCGGCCAGTTTGGCCAGCGTGGTGGTCTTGCCGACCCCGGTGGGACCGACCAGGGCGATCGCCGCCCCTTCGCTGCCCGGACGCGGGGCTGGCGCCAGGCGGAATTCCCCCGGGATCAGGCGCGCGGCGGCGTCGATCGGGTGCTGGCCCTCGCCGTTGCCGCTGGCCAGGGTCCCGCACAGGGCCTCGATCCACTCCGAGGAGCAGCCGTGCTGCTTCATGCGCCGGCGCACCTCGCGCAGGGCCGGAGCGTGCACCGGCAAGCCCTCGGGGCTCGGCCGGCCGGCGGCGGCTTCCTCGCCGCCGAAGCCCAGGCGGCGCAGGCGCTCGACGGGCTTCTCCGCCGGCGCGCCGACCGAGAGCGTCACGCCGCCATCCTCCGCCCGTTCGCTGGAGAGCACCAGCGCTCCGGATCCGAGCATCTGCTGCGCGCGGCCCAGGGCCTCGCGCAGATCGCGTCCGCGCACACGATGGATCTTCATGCCTTGACTTCCTCGAGCCGCACGATCGCGGCGGTCTCGACCTCACGGGCCGAGACGACCTCGTTGTAGGAGAGCACCGGCAGCTTGGGCAGCGTGCCGCGCACCAGCTCGGAGACGAATCGGCGCACGCTGGAGCGCACCAGCAGCACCGGGCGCTTGCCGCCCTTCGCTGCGGCGCTGACCTTGCGCTCGACCTCCTCCACCAGCCGGTGCAGATAGGCCGGACCGACCGGATCGCCTTCGCCTTCGGCGCGGCGGTTGACCGTGGCCGACAGCCGCCCTTCGACGTCGGGATCGAGGGTCACCGCCAGGAGCTTGGCCTGCTCGTCGCCGTAGCGCTCGCACAGGGCGCGCGCCAAGCGCTGGCGCACCAATTCGGTCAGGGTCTCCGGGTCCTTGGACTTGACCGCCGCATCGGCCAGCGCTTCGAGGATCCCGGGCATGTTCTTGATCGGGACCTCCTCGCGCAGCAGGTTCCTGAGCACGGCCTGCACCTCGGCGTAGCCCAGGCGCTCCGGGACCAGCTCGCCGACCACCGCCGGCGCGGAGGCCTTGGCCAGCTCGACCAGCTGCTTGACGTCGTCGCGGGAAAGGATCTCGGGCAGGGCCTTCTTGAGCACCTCCGAGAGGTGCGTGACCAGCACCGAGATCGCATCGACCACGGTGTAGCCGCGCAGTTCGGCCTCGTTGCGCTCCAGCTCGTCGACCCAGATCGCCGGCAGGCCGAAGGCCGGGTCGGTGGCGCTCTTGCCCTTGAGCGGCTTGCCGCGGCCGATGCGGCGCGTGCCGTCCTCCATGGCCAGGTAGCGCCCGGGTTCGATCGCGCCGCGGGCCAATTCGACGCCGCCCGCCAGGATCCGGTAGGCGTTGGGTTCGAGGCGCACGTTGTCCTTGATGCGCACCGAGGGCAGCACCAGGCCCTCGCGGGCCGCCAAGCGCTTGCGCAGCTGGCCGATGTGTTCGAGGATGCCGGTGCCGCTCTTGTCCGAGACCAGCGGGATCAGGCGGTAGCCGATCTCGAGGCCCAGCCGGTCGACGCCCAGGAGCTCCTCGACCTCGCGCGCCTCCTTCTGCTCGGGCGACTCGACCGGCGCCGGCTTGGGGCGGCTGGCGGGATCGACCTCGGCCGCGCCGGAGGCCTCCAGCAGGGACTTGGCCCCGTCGGCGCGCTGGGTCGAGCGCCACAAGAGCAGCAGACCGGTGCTGAGCACCAGGAAGGGCAGCTTGGGCATGCCCGGCATGAAGCCCAGCAGGAACACGACCCCGGCGGCGATCAGGGTCGCCTTGGGCCGCCCGCCCACCTGGCTGGCCAGGTTCTGGCCCAGGCTCTGGCGCCCGGAGGCGCGCGTGGTCAGCACCGCCGCGGCGGTCGAGACCAGCAGGGCCGGGATCTGGCTGACCAGGCCGTCGCCCACGGTCAAGGTGGCGTAGCGCTGGGCCGCCTCGGACAGGCTCATCGAGGCCAGCATGCCCATGGCGATGCCGCCGACCAGGTTGAGCGCGGTGATGATCAAGCCGGCCACGGCGTCGCCGCGCACGAATTTCGAGGCCCCGTCCATGGCCCCGTAGAACTCGGCCTCGGCGGCCACGGCGGCGCGCCGGCTGCGGGCCTCGTCGGTCTCGATCAGGCCCGCGGAGAGGTCCGCGTCGATCGCCAGCTGCTTGCCGGGCATGGCGTCGAGCACGAAGCGCGCGGCGACTTCGCTGATGCGACCCGCGCCCTTGGTGATCACCACGAACTGGATGATGATCAGGATCAGGAACACCACCAGGCCGACGCCCAGGTTGCCGCCCAGCACCACGTGCCCGAAGGCCTCGATGATCGCGCCGGCTTCGCCGCCCGAGAGGATCAGGCGCGTGCTGGCCACGTTGAGACCCAGGCGGAACAGGGTCGTGAACAGCAGCAGCGTGGGGAAGGTCGAGAGCTCGGCCGTGTTGCGCACGTTGAGCGTGACCAGCAGGATCAGCAGCGAGGCGGCCAGGTTGGCCGAGAGCGCCAGGTCGAGCAGCAGCGGCGGCAGCGGCGTGACCAGGATCACCATCATGGCCAGCACGAACAGGCCCAGGAGCCAGTCGGCGTGGCGGATCATGCCCGCGCCCAGGCGCCCCAGGCCGGCGCCCAGGACGGCTGCCGTGGGGGCCGGGCCGCCGCCCGGCTGAGCCAGGGCCCCGCTCACCTAGCCACCTCCCCCGCCGCGGCGCGCCGCAGCGCGCTCTCGCCGGCGCTGCGCCGCCGCCGCGCCTCCTCGGAACCGCTCCAGACCTGCTGCAAGACCGCCGCCACGGCCCCGTAGAGTTCCTCGGGGATCAGCTCTCCGACCTCGCACTGGGCATGCAGGGTGCGCGCCAGGGGCACGTCCTCGTAGAGCGGCACGCCCGATTCCGTGGCCAGGGCCTTGATGCGCTGGGCGACCTCGTCGAGGCCCTTGGCCACCACGCGCGGCGCGCTCTCCAGCGCTTGGCCCGACTCATCGCGCGGATAGGCCAAGGCCACCGCGTAGTGGGTCGGGTTGGTGACCACCACGGTCGCCTTGGGCACCTCGGCCATCATGCGTTTGGTGGCGATCTCGCGCTGGATGCGCTTGACGCGGCCCTTGACCGCCGGATCGCCGTCCTGGCTCTTGGCCTCCTGGCGCACCTCCTGCTTGGTCATGCGCTGGTCCTTGGCGAACTGGAAGCGCTGGTAGAGCAGGTCGATCAGGGCCAGGGCCAGGATCGCCACCAGGGCGATCGCCAGGAAGCGCACCTGCACCGAGAGGCCCAGGGCCAAGCTCGGCCCGAGCTCCTCGGTCCCGAGCCCGGCCAGGCGGGTGACCTGGGATTCGGCGGCGATCCACAGCGCCGCCCCGAGCGCGCACAGCTTGGCCACGCCCATGCCGGTGCGCACCACCGCCCGGAGCGAGAAAATGCGCCCGAAGCCCTTGAGCGGATCGAGCTTGGAGAGATCGAGTTCAAGCGCCTTGGAGGACAGGCGGAATCCGATCTGGCCGTAGCCGGCGAGCAGCCCCATGGCCAGGATCGGCGTCAGCAGGGCGGCCATGGGCAGGGCCAGACGCTGGGCCTCGCGGCCCACCAGCAGGGCGACCGTGTTGGGCTCGAGCTGCTCGGGGCCGAGCTCTGAGAGGGCCTGGGCCATGTCGTGGATCGCCTGGGCCAGGGTCTCGGCCAGATAGCCGCCGGACAGCAGCAGCGAGCCCACGCCGGCCGCCAGCATCAGCGCTGTGACCAGCTCCTGGGACAGGGCCACCTGGCCCTGCTCGCGGGCCTCGTCCAGCTTGTGCTGGGTGGCCTCTTCGGTCTTTTCGCCGCTCGATTCTTCAGCCATGGGCGGCCTCCGCTTGCGCCAGCCGGTCGAGGCCGGCGGCCAGGGCGTCCTGCAGCTCGGCCACGGCGCGGCCCAGGGCCGGCTCCAGGGTGGGCAGGAACAGCACCAGCGCCACCAGGCCCACGCCGACGCGCAGATTGAACGACAGATCGAAGATGTTGACCTGCGGCACCGTGCGCGCCAGCAGGCCCAGGCCCAGGGTCAAGAGCCCCATCAGGATCAGCACCGGCGCGGCCACGCTGAGGCCGGCGGCCAGCGCGCGGCCGAGTTCCGCCAGCAGGTCGCGGCCGAGCTCGGGAGCGAGCCGCGCCGATCCGATCGGGGCGCGCTCGAAGGAGTCCACCAACCCGCGCACCAGCCACAGGTGCCCGCCGACGCTGAACAGGGCCAGCAGGTAGAGCTCCTCGTAGAGGCGCGCGATCAGCGGCGTCGAGATGCCGTTGTCCGGGTCGGCCTGGGCGGCCATCTGCAGGCCCATCTCGGTGCCGATCGAATCGCCGGCCATGCGCAACGCCAGGGCGCCGAGCTGCACGATCATGCCCATGAACAGGCCCAGCTCGCGCAGGGCCAGGGTGGCGTAGACCGGCAGCCCGACCGCCCCCAAGGCGGCCTCCGCCGGGGCCGGGCCATGGGCCGCGCCGACCCCGGCCAGCACCAGGATCAGCGCCACGCGGAAGGCGGTCAGGCCCGTGCGCGGACCGAACAAGGGCGCCGCGAGCACCAGCGCGGTGGTGCGCACCAGGCACAGCCCGAAGGCTTCCAGGCCCCCCGGCTCGAGCCAGGGCAGGACCCAGGCGAAGGGATCGCCCGCTTGCATCTCAGGACAGCCCGAAGGAGTTGAGGCGCGCCAGCAGGTCCGCGGTGTACTCGCGCAGCACCGCCAAGGCCGGGGACAGCAACAGCAGCGCCACCACGAACACGATCACCATCTTGGGCACCAGGCTCAGGGTCTGCTCCTGGATCGAGGTCAGCGACTGGAACAGGCTCACCGCCAGGCCCACGCACAGGCCCGCGAGCAGCGCCGGAGCGGCCAGCAGCAGCACGGTGACCATCATCTGCCGCGCCAGGTCGATCAGCTGGAGGTCGATCGGGATCGAGTGGTCCATGGCGTAGATCAGGCGGCGACGAAGGAGCGCACCAGGGATTCGCAGATCAGGTGCCAGCCGTCGACGAGCACGAACAGCAGCACCTTGAACGGGGTCGAGACCATCACCGGAGGCAGCATGAACATGCCCATCGAGAGCAGCACCGAGGCCACCACCAGGTCGATCACCAGAAAGGGCAGGAACAGCAGGAAGCCCATCTGGAACGCGGTCTTGAGCTCGGAGAGGATGAAAGCCGGCACGACCACGGTGAAGGGCAGGCGCTCGGGATCGCTGCCGATCTCCTGGCCGCTCTCGCTGGCCAGGTCGGCGAACAGGGCCAGCTCCTCGGGCCGGGTGTTGGCCAGCAGGAAGCCCGAGAGCTCGCCCCAACCGGCGGCCAGGGCCGCCTCCGGGGCCAGGCGGCCTTCGCTGTAGGGCACCCAGGCGGCGGCATGCACCTCGCGCACCACGGGGGCCATCACGAAGCCGGTCAGGAACAGGGCCAGGCCGAGCACGATCGGGGTCGGCGGCAGTTCGTTGGTCGAGAGCGAGCGGCGCACGAACGAAAGCACGATCACGATGCGCGTGAAGCTGGTGATCGAGATCAGCGCCCCGGGCAGGAGCGAGAGCACCGTCATCAGCAGCGCGATCTCGAGCGCGGTCGAGAGCCGCCCAGCGCGCTCCGCGGCGCCCTCCGCCGGGAGCGCCTGGGCGGGGCCCGGGTCGGCGCTCGCCGCGGCGCCCGGGACGCTCTGCACGGCCGCGGCGGCCGGCCCGGCGCTCGCCAGGACCGGCTTTGCGGCGCCCAGCAGCAGCCCCAGCAGCAGCGCCAGGGCGCGCAGGAGAGCCAGGCGGCGGCTCATCCGAGCAGGCCTCCGCGGCCGAGGCCGCTGGCTTCCCGCGGGCGAGGCGCCGCGGCCGGGCGCTGGCTGGCCAGTTCGAGTTCGGGCAGCTCCTGCTCGAGCCGCGCCAGCAGGTCCTGGGCCACGCGCTGGCGCGCGCTGCGGTCGCTCTCCGGACGGGCCGCGGCGGCCGGGGCCGCCGGCACGGCGGGCGCCGGGCCGGCCGTCGGGGCGGGCGCTGCGGCGCGCTCCGCCTTCAGCAGCGGCGACAGCCATTCGCCGAAGCTGCGCCCGGCCCGCGGCGCGGCCTGCCGCTCCTTGGCCAGGTCGTTGTCGACCACGCCCTGGTCGAGCTCGGCGATCGAGCTCAGCTCCTTGTCCCCCACCCCGATCAGGAAGGTGCGGTCGTAGCAGCGCACCACGCACAGGCGCTGCCCGCGCCCGAGCGGCAGGACATCCAGGACCTGGAACGAGCGCCGCGCCGAGCGCAGCAGCTTTTGCCTGAGGCCCAGGCGCTTGACCAGGAAGCTGGCCAGGAACAGGGCGCCCAGCAGCGTCCCGACGACGATCCAGTAGCGGATCAGTTGGTCCTGGGCCAGGGCCAGGGTGACGGCGCGGTGCAGCATGGGTTCGTGCGGGTCGTGGTGGCTCCGGGCGGGCGCCGGGGTCGCGCCCGAGCCCGCCGGGGCGAGGGCTGTCGCGGAAATCGACACACCGCCCTCCCGGCCCCTCCCCATCGACCGAAGCCTGTCGGATCTGCGGACAGGGGCCCGCCCTCTCCCAGGCCTGGCACTCACCGCGGCCCGTCGCCCGCCGCGGGCCCGAGGCCGCGCTGCTGCCCCGCTCCGGCCCTAGGCTCTGCCCCATGCCCCGGGAACCCGGCACGCAGCCCGCCCGCCGCCCGCCCGCCGCCCGCGGCGGCGCGCTCCTGCTGCTGGCCGCCTCGGGGCTGGCCGCCTGCCGGGCCGCCGCCCCGAGCGCCGCCCCGGCCGGCCCCTCAGGCGCCACGCAGCCGCCGGCCCCGACGGCCTCGAGCGCGGCGACCGACATTCCGGGCGAACTCCGGGCCGCGATCGATTCGCTCTACCGGGCCTTCTGCTTCGATGCGGGAGGGGAACCCGACTGGGCCGCCCAGCGCGCCCTGTTCCACCCCGACTGCCGCTTCCTGGGGCCGATGGCCCCCGGCCGCGAGCCGCGCTCGGAGGACCTGGAGCAGTTCCTGGAGAGCTTCCGCCGGTACGCGACCGGCTCCGAGCGCTCCGCCAGCGGGCTCCACGAGCGCATCCTGTGGATCGAGGCCTTCCGCTTCGGCGGCCTGGCCCAGACCGCCGTGGCCTTCGAGGGCCACCTGCCCGGCTCGGCCCGGGCCGAAACGCGCGGGATCGACACGCTGCAATGGGTCGAGACCCCGGCCGGCTGGCGCGTCGTGGGCTTCGCCTCCCAGTACGAGCGCCCCGGTCTGCTGCTGCCGCCGCGCCCGGGCCGCAGCGCTGCGGGTGCGCCTCGGGACTGAGCCGCGCCGGCCTGGAGCCGCCGGGGCCTGCACCCTGGGCCGGCGGTCCCCGCGGCCTCAGCCGCGCATGTCGCAGCTCTCGCCGGTCGCGTCCGGGGGCCGCATGGCCAGGGCCTGGCGGGCGCGGTTGGCGAGCTCGGCGCGCACCAGCAGCTCCTCGCGGCGCTCGCCGAGCTTGTGCACCAAAAAGGCCGCCAGGCGCTGGGAGCGGGCCAGCTCGGCGCGCAGCTCGGGATCTTCGGGAGGCTCCGGCAAGGCCACCTGGACGGCGGCGAAGGCCCGTTCCAGCTCGCGCACGCAGGCGTCGAGGCGCTCTTCGGGCACCCCGTCGCCGCGCTCGATCAGGCGCAGCAGGGCCTGCTGCTGCTCGAGCAGCCGCTCGACGAGCAGCTCGACCATGGGCGGCTCGTGACCCATCAGCCGCGCGTGGTTTGGACCTCGACCTCGCGCCAGGCGGAGAGCAGCGTGCTCAACACCTTGGAGACGCCCACCAGGGGATCGGAGTCGCGATCGCCCATGGCGCGCCCCAGCTCGCTCTCGGCGAATAGGTACAGGGCCTGCAGGTCGCCGCACAGCGCCGGGGCCACATCGTGGTTCAGGCTATAGCGCAGCTCGGTGACGATGCAATCGGCTTTATGCACGGCGGCGTTGAAGTCGCGGGCATCCTGCTTGGGATCCAGCCGCCGTGCGCGCTCGACCTCGCGGATCGCCGCCTCGTACAGCAGGCGGATGATCTTGATCGGCGGAGCGTTCTCCAGGCTGGTCTCTTTGTAGGTCTGAGCGACCGATTGGTGGGCCATGGTCCGGCGTGGTGCGGGAACGGGGTCAGTTCTGCGCGGTGAGGGCGGTCAGGGATACTTGCTGGGCCTGCAAGCCGCTCAGGACCTGCTCCAGACTGGCGAATTTCTTGACCAAAGATTCCTCGAACAGCTCCAGCCTCGACTCGAGGTCGGAGATGCTGTCGTCGAAGCGCTTGATGTCCTTTTGCAGGGTGCTCTTGCGGGCACCGAAGAGGCCATCGACCTGGGTTCCGTTCGAGAGCACCTGCTTGTCGAGCAAGCGGTCGAGCGCCTTGCTCAGCTCCATGAACACGCCGCTGTCGGCGGTCGTGTCCGTGTAGAACCCGGGACTGCCCGCAGTCAGTCCGCCGTTGTCGAAGCCGTCCAGGTCGACGAAGAAGTCCTCGAAGGCCTGCGGGTCTTCGCTCAGCTTCTCCTTGACCTTGGCCTCGTCCAGGGTCAGGGACCCGTCCACGTTGAGCTTGATGCCCAGCAGGCCCAGGGAGCCGAAGGAGCTGGTCGAATCGACGTTCTGGGGGCCGAACAGGGCGTTGCGGATCGAGCTGCCGATGGTGCGCAGCAGCGGATCGCCGAACAGGGCCCCGCTGGGGCCGTCGTCCTCGCTGAACTGGCTCTGCCCGTCGATGAAGCCGGTCACGGCGTTGTAGGCCGCCACGAACTCCTTGAGGCTGCCGACGATGCCCTCGGTGTCGAGGCCCACGGTGAACTCCGTGGCGGCGCTGGTGGTCCCCTCGAGCTCGATCGTCAGGCCCGGGACCGCGCCCTGGATCGTGTTCGACTCGCGCACGATGGTCAGCCCGTTGAGCTTGATCTCGGCGTTCGTGGCGTTGCTGAGCTCCAGGTCGACATCGAAGCTGGGGGTCCCGGAGGTCACCGCCAGGTTGGCGATCTGGTTGCTCGCCCCGGTCTCCTCGCCCTCGAGCACCAGGGTGTACTGGGGGTCGCTGCTGGTTCCCGCCTGGATCACCGAGGCTTTGACCTTGCCCGCCGCCGATTGATTGATGGCATCGGCCAGGTCCGTGAGGCTGGAGGAGCCCGGCGCCAGGTCGACGGCGTAGGACTGACCGTCGTAGTCGAAGCTCAGCTCGACCCCGCCCAGATCGGCCTCGGCGTCGTCGACCGAGCTGAAGGACCAGCGGTCGATGCTGGCCAGGGACAGGACCTCGAGCGAATAGGTCCCAAGGCCCGAGCCACCATTCGATTGGAAGCTGGCCACGCCCTCCTGCTCGATGCTGACCGAGTTCTTGAGGAAGTTGGGCGCGTCGGCGAACTTCTTGGCCGAGCTTTGCAACTTGTTGACCAGGCCCTCCAGGGTCCCGACCAGATTGAGCTTGCTCTGGCTGGTCTTCTTCTGGCTCGCGAGGGCGTTGATCGGGATGCCCTCGGCCTGGACCAGCGCTGAGATGATCGCGGCGGTGTCGAGGCCGCTGGCGAGTCCGCCGATCTGGATTTGTCCTGCCATGGTGCTGCGCTGGGAAAGGAGGCCCGGGGCCTGCCCGGGGGGTTATCGGAGGCGCCCAGGGGGCGCTTGAGCTAGGACCGCAGGGCCGGACCCCGCGGGGGCCGGCGGGCCGGGCGAGGGGGGCCGGCCGGGGACGGCGGTCAGCAGGGCCGGGTCTGGCAGCCCCGGCCGGAATGGCCCCAGGCCGCCCCCGCACGGGGCGGGGACGGCCTGGGACGCGGGCGCTGCGGGCCGGCGGGCTGTCGGCGGCGGCTGGCCGCCGGCGGGCCGGGGCCGGCGTGGGCGCCGGGATCAGCCGAGCAGGCTCAGGGCCAGCTGGGGCTGGACGTTGGCCTGGCCGAGGATCGAGACCGCGGCCTGCTGCAGGATCGAGTTGCGGGTCAGGTCCGAGGACTCCTCGGCCACGTCGACGTCGCGGATGCGGCTTTCGGCGGTGGTTAGGCCCTCGCGGGTGTTCTGGATCGAGCGGTAGGCCGAGCTCAGGCGGTTCTGGACGGCGCCCAGGGAGCCGCGCTCGGTGTTGACCGAGTTGATCGCGGTGTCGAGGGCCGCCAGCGCCGTGCTGGCGTTGGTGTCGGTATCGACGGCCAGGGAGTCGATGGCCAGGGTGGCGGCCTGCAGGTCCACGGCGGCGATCGCGATCACGTCGCCGTTGTTGAGGCCGACCTGGATGTCCAGGTCGGTGGAGCCATCCAGGATGTTGGTGCCGTTGAACTCGGTGTCGCTGGCGATCCGGTCGATCTCGTCGATCAGCGCCTGGAACTCGACATCGATGATGTCGCGATCATCGGCCGAGAGCGTGCCGTTGGCGGACTGGATGGCCAGTTCGCGCATGCGGTTCAGGTTGTTGCTGATCTCGTTGATCGAACCTTCGGCGGTCTGGACGACGCTGATGCCGTCCTGGGTGTTGCGGGCGGCCTGGCCCAGGGAGCGGATCTGCGAGCGCATGCGCTCGGAGATGCCCAGGCCGGCGGCGTCGTCCGCGGCCGAGGCGATGCGCAGGCCCGAGGACAGGCGCGAGTAGTTGTTGCCGAGGCGCGTGGTGACGTCGAAGAGGTCCTGTTGGGCGCGGATGGCGAACAGGTTGGTGTTGACGCGAAGACCCATGGGGTGGGGTGGGGCTGGGGACAAAGGCCCGGGGAGGGCCGGGGGGGGAAAAGCCGCCCGCAGCGAGCGACCCGGTCCGGCATGGGACCTCGGCCGCGCCGCGGGCGGTGCACGGGGAAGGGGTCCCCCGCGCCGACCGGGGACGCCGGTCGGCGCGGGAAACCGGATGCGTTCGCGCGAGGGCGATCGCGGGGGACTCCGGGGGGAACTGGACCCGCGCCGCGGCAAGTCGGCTGGATGCCCCGTTCGCTGGGGAGCGCGCGGGGATCGGCGGGGATGGGGGTCGCAGCGCCGTCGCGGCGCGGCCTCGAGCGTGTGGATGCGCTCCCCGGGCCAAGCTTCACCCCCGGGCGGAACCCGGGGGAGGCGCTTGCCCGGCCGCCCTCAGAGCAGGCTCAGGGCCAGCTGGGGCTGGACGTTGGCCTGGCTCATGATCGAGACGGCGGCTTGCTGCAGGATCGAGTTGCGGGTCAGGTCCGCGGATTCCTGGGCCACGTCGACGTCGCGGATGCGGCTCTCGGCGGCCGAGAGGCCCTCGCGGGTGGCTTGGATGCTGCGGAAGGCCGAGCTGAGTCGGTTGATCGAAGCACCCAGGTTGCCGCGGGCGGTGTTGACGGACTGCAGGGCGGTGTCGATGTCGGCCAGCGCCGAGGAGGCGTTGGCGGCGGTATCGACGGCCAGCGAGTCGATGCCCAGGGTCGACGATTGCACGTCTTCGGTGCTCACGGCGATGGTCTGGCCATCATCGATGCCCACCTGGATGTCCAGGTCGGCGGTGTCGTCCAGCAGGTTGATGTCGTTGAACTCGGTCTGCGTCGCGATCCGGTTGATCTCGTCGTCGAGCGCCTGGAATTCCACGTCGATGGCCTCGCGGTCTTCGGCGGAGAGCGTCTCGTTGCTGGCCTGGACGGCCAGCTCGCGCATGCGCGTCAGGTTGGCACCGACCTCGTTCAGCGCGCTTTCGGCGGTCTGAGCGAGCGAGATGCCATCCTGGGCGTTGCGGCCCGCTTGGGAGAACGAGCGGATCTGCGAGCGCATGCGCTCGCTGATCCCCAGGCCGGCGGCGTCATCCGACGCCGAGGTGATGCGCAGACCCGAGGAAAGGCGGGCGAAGTTCCCGCCCAGTCGCTCGGACACGTTCGAGAGGTTCCTCTGCGCGTTCATCGCGAAGAGGTTCGTGTTGACACGAAGTCCCATCTGAGTATTTCCCTTGGTTTGGAGTCATTGGTCGGCTGCGGAGTCCATCTCCGCCGCCATCGCGGACGGCGCGGCTCGCCGGCGCGGCGCGGGCCGCACGAGGCGGCCCGGACGCGGGGGTCCGGCGGGTCCGTTCCATCCGTCGCGGCCGCGGCGATCGCTCGCCGCGCCGCTCATCCGCCCGCCTGGATGGGCGGGGCGGATGTTCCGAACGGGGATTCACGGTCTGCTGCCCTGGCGCGGCGATGGGGAGCGCGCGCCGGCAGCTCATCGATCTCGGCTTGTCACAGAGCCTGCGGCGGAGCCTCTCCGGCCGCAGGGCTGTTCTCGGATCCGGCCCGGTCCGCTTGAGCGCCCTCAGGTTTCCTCCGCCCCGGTCCGCACCCGCTGCGGAAAGGGGTTCCGCACCCCCGGGCCATGGCCCTCGAGGGGACTCCCGGGGACGCGCCGGGCTGATCCCCGGAGCGCACCCGAGCTTGCACCTCGCTCCGCGATTCCCGCAGGCCGCCAGCCACGCGCGTGGTGCCTTCCCGGCCCACCGGCAGCGGTTCGCGATCCCGGCCCCGGCCCCGCGCAGCCCCTGTCGAGGCCCGCCCCGGGAGCCTGCGCCACCCCGTGCACCAACGGCTGAACGGGGGACCGCCACCACAGCGGTCCCCCTCCTCAGCGATCCGGCTCTGACGAGCCGTCTCTCCCAGTGCCGCCGGCGGTGGAGGGCGCCAGCGGCGGTTCTTCGCGGGTCCGGCGACCCGCCCTGCGCCAGGGCCCAGGGGCCCGGCGTCTGCCTATCGGTCGTGCGGCGTTCGCCCGCGGCGCCGATCAGCCCTGCAGCAGGTTCAGGGCGATCTGCGGCTGGGCGTTGGCCTGCGACAGGACCGAGATCGCGGCCTGCTGCATGATCGAATTGCGCGTCAGATCGGCGGTCTCCTCGGCCACGTCGACGTCGCGGATGCGGCTCTCGGCGGCGGCCAGGTTCTCGCGCACGTTGAGGATCGAGCGCAGGCTGGAATCGAGGCGGTTTTGCACCGCGCCCAGGTTGCCGCGCATCGAATTGACCGTGTCGATGGCCGCGTCGATGCCGTCCAGCACGTCGGTGGCGTTGTCGAGCGAGGTCAGGTCGAAATCGGTCACATCCAGGCCCAGGGTCGTGGCCGTGACGTCGGCCAGGGGCACGTCGATCAGCTCGCCTTCCTCGATGCCGACCTGGATCGGGACCGTGGCCTGGGAACCGTCGAGCAGCTGGATGTCGTTGAACTTGGTCGTGTCGGCGATGCGGTCGATCTCGATGATCAGCTGCTGGAACTCCGCGTCCATGATCAGGCGGTCGGAGTCCGAGTAGGTGCCGTTGGCGCTCTGAACCGCCAGCTCGCGCATGCGGTTCAGGTTGCCGAGCACCTCGCTGATCGAACCTTCCGCGGTCTGCACCAGGGAGACGCCGTCCTGCGTGTTGCGGGAGGCCTGGCTCAGGGAGCGGATCTGGCTGCGCATGCGCTCGGAAATGCCGAGCCCCGCCGGGTCGTCCGCTGCGACGTCGATGCGCAGGCCGGACGAGAGCCGACGGAAGTTGTCGCCGAGGCGGGTGGAGGTCGACGACAGATTGCGCTGCGCCGACATCGACATGATGTTGGTGTTGACTCGAAGGCCCATGGCCTCCCTCCGTGGTGTGAAGGGTCAGAGGTGACGGATCGGTGAGGGTTGCCGGTCTGCGGGTGGTGGCCGCCGCCCGGCAGGGCTGTTTTCGGCCGCGCCCCCGGTGGCTGTAGGAGCCAACGAAAAAAATCTGGCCCGTTCCCGGGCCGGCCCGCAGCGGCGGCGGGTCCAGCGGCGCTGGGCCGCGGCCGAAAGGAGCAGCCGACCCCATGAGCGCGCGCCGTCTGCTGTTCCTGGCCCCTGCTGACCAGGCCGGCCCCCCCGCGGATACCCTCCCGGCGGGGCTGGTCCTCGAGCGGCACGCGGATCCGCTCGGGCTGCTCAGCGCCCTGGCGCCGGAGCTCGCCGAGCCCGTGCTGCTGCGGCTGCCGGGGCCCGGCCGTGCCGGGCGCGAGGCCGCCTTCGAGCTGCTGCTCGCGCTTTCGGAACGCCAGCCGGCCCCGTCCCGGCTGCTGTGGGTCGGCGGCGACGATGCGGCCGGCGCCGCGGCGGGCTTCGAAAGCGGCGCCGAGCAGGTGCTGGTGGGCGCCCCGGCGCCCGAGGAATGGCACCGGCGCCTGTCCAGGGCCCTGGCCAGCTGCCTCGAACAAGAACAGGCCTGGCGCCGGCGGCGCGCGGCCGACAACGGGTCCCTGGCCCTGCTTGCGGGGACCTCGGCGGCGGTGGCCCAGCTCAGACAGCGCCTGTCGCAGGCCGCCGAGGCTTACCCGGCCCCGGTGCTGATCCGGGGTGAGCCGGGGGCAGGGCACAAGCTGGCGGCGCGGGCCCTGCACGAGCTATCCCCGCGGGCGGCGGGCCCCTTCGTGAGCCTGGACGGGGCCCAGGCCACCGGCGACCCCCAGGGCGGCGGGCTGTTCGCCGATCTGGCCGGGGGCCCCGCGAACCTCTCCCCCGCGGCGCGCGGAGGCACGCTGCTGCTCGAGCGCCCCGGCGAGCTGGCCCCGGCGCTGCAAGCCCGGCTGCTGGGCTGGCTCCAGGAGCGGCGCCAGGCGCCCGGCGGCCTGGCGAGCGAGCAGCGCGCGGAGGCGCGCCTGCTGGTGTCGGCGGACAGCGATCTCGACGCCCAGGTCGCGGCTGGAAGGCTGCGCGCCGACCTCTATTACCGCCTGAACGTGCTCGAGCTCTGGCTGCCGCCCCTGCGCGAACGGCCCCAGGACCTGGGCGCCCTATCCGCCGCGATCCTGGCCCGCCTGGCCCGCGAGCAGGGCAGCGGTCCCCTGCGCCTGTCCGCTGCGGGGCTGGCGGCCCTGGAGCAGGAGCGCTGGCCGGGCAACCTGGGCGAACTCGAGCGCCGCCTGCGCCGCGCGGCGGCCCTGGCCACGGGCCCGGAACTCGGTGCGGACGAGCTCTGCCGCGCAACGCCCGGATCGCCCACCGCGCCCCCGCCGCCCCCGGGTCAGACCCTGGCCGAGGTCGAGCGCGAGCAGATCCAGCGCGTGCTGCGCGAGTGTGGCCACAACAAGTCGCAGGCGGCCCGCCGCCTGGGCCTGCACCGCTCGACCCTGTACGCCAAGCTGCGCGACCTGCCGGTCGGGACCTGAGGCCCGCCGGGCCATGCCCGCGGCCAGGCGTCGGATCCTGCGACAGGGGGCCGGCCGCCGCCGGAAAGCGCTTCTGGTCCAGGCGCTCTGCGGCGCTCAAGTCCCCCCGGGGGGGTGCCGAAAGTCGCGACAGCGCGGGATCCCCGTCCCCCGCGCGCACCCCATGGCCGCCCCGTCCGCAGAGCCCCCGTCCCCGCTCCAAAACCACGCCGGCGCCGCGCTGCGCGTCCTCGTCGCAGAACCCGACGCCGCGCGACGGCTGAGTCTCTGCACGGGCCTGACCGCCCTGGGCGCGGAGGTGCTGGCACGGGCGGACCTGACCGGCGCCGAGGAGGCCCCGGACGTGCTCTTGATCCACGCCCGCTGCGCGCAAGGCGACGGCCCGGCGCTGCCGTGGCGCCCCGGTCCGGACGGCGCGGGGCCCGTGTGCCTGGTCTATGCCGCGGACAGCGCGCAGGCGGTGCGCTCCGCCTGGCGCGCCGGAGCGATCGACGCCTTGCCCGGGCTGCCTCCGCTCGAGGAGCTGCTCGCGAGCGTCCTGCCCGCGCTCGCAGCGCGCCACGGCGCGGCGAAGGAACGGCGGCTCGAACTCAGCCTGGACAGCTCGCGCCGGGACGAAGCCCGGGCGCGCACCGAGCTGTGCGCCCTGGGCGCCTGGGCCGGCCTGGGCCCGGCCGCGCGCGGCCGCCTGCTGTGCAGCCTGGCGGAGGTCTACGAGAACATCCGCCGCCACGCCTACGGGGCGGGCGGCAGCGGGCCGGTGGAATGCCGCGCGCTGGCGCGCCCGGGCCGCGTCGAGGTGCAGCTCTGCGACCGGGGCCGCGGCTTCGACGGCAGAGAGGCGAGCGAGGCCGGGTTGCTGGCGGCCGCGGGCCTCGAGCGCTTCCCCGCGGGCCAGGCCTACGCCGCCGGCGGGCTGGCCCGCGCGCGCAGCCTATGCGAGCGATTCGACTGGGACAGCGGCCCGGGCCGGGGCACCCGCGTCGATTTCGCGGTCGTCGGCTATCCGGCCTCTTTCGCCCAAGAAACCGAGGATTTCAGCGATCCGCTGGAGGAGAGCTTGGCGCCGCTCGAGGCCGACTTCAGCGACCGGGATCATCTCGACGCCAGCGAGCTGCGCCGGCTGCTGCTGGCGCTGACCCGCGAGGACCCGCGCCCGGCCCAGAGCCTGCCCCCGGCCCTGGCCGTGAGCCTGGGCCGCGTGCTCAACGCCGCCGGCCGCGGGGCCCGGCCGCTGCTGAGGAGGAGCGCCTGAAATGGCACCGAAAACCAAGACCGAGCCGCAAGAGGACGAGGACCTGTTCGATTTCGCCGGCCTCAAGGAGGATCTCGGAGGGGTCGATTCGGACGAGCTCGACGTGGAGCAGTTCCTGGCGGCGGTCGGGGCCGCCACGGAAGAAGAAGACCAGCGCGAGCGCAGCCTGGGCGTGTCGGAGTCGGTGCTGCGCGAGATCGAGAGCCTGCAGCAGGCCAGCCTGACGCCAGCCCCCAAGCCGAGCCCCACGCCGGCGCCGACGCCGGCGCCGACGCCGATCGCCGCGGCCCCGGCGGCCGCTGCGACGACGGTCGCGGTCGGCGGCGGCCTGCCGCGGCCGGTGTGGATCGCCGGCCTGGCGCTGCTGGGCCTGAATGCGCTCGGCCTGGGCTTGAGCCTGCTGCGCCAGGAGCGCAGCGCCGGCGAGCTGGAAGCGGCGCGGCTGCGGCTGGAGCAGGCTGCCGCCGGGGTCGGTGCGGGTCTGCGCGAGGAGATCCAGCGCTTCGAACGCGGCACGGCCCAGGCCGCCAGCGCGGCGCTGGAAAGCGGCGTTTCGCTGGGCCACGTCGAGCGCAGCCTGGCCGATCGCGACTTCAGCCTGGCGCGCCGGCAACTGTACGCGCTGCTCTCCACCATCGACCGCCTGGCCCCCGATCGGCGCGCCGCGCTGGAGGCACGGGCCAACTTCATGCTGGCCGACAGCTACCGGCTGGAAGGCGAGGACAAGCGTGCGGAGGAAACCAAGCCATGAGGGGCCTGTTCGCGCTTGTGTTGACCCTGGCACAGGAGGATTGGCCCCAGGCGCGCCCCACGCGCCTCGAGATCACCGGCAGCGGCCTCGAGCAGCGCGCCACGCTGGTCGCCACCAACGCCAACCTCGAGACCCTGATGCGCACCCTGGCGGAGCGCTCGGGCCGGGTGCTCGAGGGTCCGCGGCCGCCGGACCTGGCCCCGGCCCTGGTGACGGTCGAGCTGATCGACCGTCCCTTGACCCAGGTGCTCGAGTACGTGCTGGGCAGCGTCGGGCTCGATTACGAGCTGAGCCCGAGCACGCTGCGGCTGCTGCGCGCGCCCGAAGAACAGCCCGCGGCGGAGGAGCTGCTGGCGCGCTCGATGGCCACCTATCTGCGCGCCGCCAGCCTGTTCCCGCAGGCGCCCGAACAGGAGCGCGCGCGCCTCGACCAGGGTCGGGTGGAGCTGCTGCGCGGCAACTCCGAAGCGGCCCTGTTCCATTTCACCTCGCTGATCGACACCCACCCGCGCTCGCCGCTGGTCCCCGACGCGCAGCTGGCCGCCGCGGACCTGCTGGCGAGCCTCGAGCGCTACGAGGAGGCCCACACCCTGTACCTGCGGGTGACCGAACTGCCGGCCCAGGATCCGCGACGGGGGCAGGCGCGGCTGGGATTGGCGCGCTGCCAGATGGAGCTCTCGAACCCGAGCTTCACGGTGCTGATGCTGCGGCGCCTCGAGCGCGACAGCCCCAGCGAGGACCCGCGCGAGAAGGGCCAGCGCCTGCTGCTGCTGGCGCGCGCCCTGGAGCGTTCGGCCCTGCCGGTGGAAGCCCTCGAGGCCCTGGACGAGCTCGAACGCCTGGGGGCGCCGCTCGAACTGCAGGTCGAAGCCATGCAGGTGCGCGCCCTGGCCCTCGAGCGGCTCGAATACGTGCCGGCCGCGGGCCGCGCCTGGATGGTGGTGGCGCGCGAGACGCGCGGGGCGGCCGCGGGGGCGGCCTACCGCCGCGCGGCGGAGATCGCCCTGGCCCAGGGCGAGCCGCTCTCGGTGCTGTTCATCGAAAAGGAGCTGTCCCAGCGCGGAGCGGAGGTCGCCGCGGTCGACCTGGGCCCGCTGGTCTTCGATGCACGCCTGGCCCTGGGGCTGTCGGTGGATTGGAGCGCAGCCGACCCCGGGCGCCAAGCCCAGGCCGCGCGCCGCGCCGCGCAGCTCGACCCGGCCGCGGCGCGGCCGATCTGGGAGGCGCTGCTCTCCCGCGGCGAAGCCCTGGCGCCCGAACTGCGCCTCGAGGCAGCCCGCTCCCTGGCGCAGCTGCTGATCGACAGCGAGGGCCTCGACGCCGCCCTCTCCGTGCTGGCCGGGGTGCGCGCCCTCGACCCCGACGACAACGACCGCCTGGCGGGCGAACTCTGCCAGCGCGCGCGCGAGTTCGAGCGCGCCGCCCAGGCCTTCCTCGGACGCTACTGATGCAGACCTCGACCGGCTGGTGGAGCTTCGTCTTGGGCTGGGCCTGCGTGGTCCCGGCGGCCCTGCCCAGCGGGCAGGAGCCGCCGCGCGGCGCTGGGGTCCTGGCCCAGCTCGAAAGCGAGTGGAACCGCACCGTGCAGGCCCTCGAGGGCTTGCGCCAGGTGGAGCGCCAGATCGCGGCCGGCGTCGCCCCTCCCGCCGGGCTGGCCCAGCAGCACAGCGAGCCGGCGCGCTGGTCCCTGGAGGAGGCCAGCGGCCAGCTGGTCGGCCTGTCGCGCTCGATCCGCGAGCTCGAACAGGAGCTGCAGGCCCTGCGCGCCCGGCCGCCGCGGCGACCCGAGAGCGGCGCGCTGTTGGCCCCGGCGCCCGCGCCGGCCGCCGGCGCAACCACCGGCCTCGATCCGGCCCTGCGCGAGCGCCAGGCCCAGGGCAAGACCAAGCCTGCCGCCGCCGCGCCCCCGGCGCCCCTCGAGCTGCCCGCCCAGATCAGCCCGAGCAGCGCCCGCGCCGCCTACCTGGCCGGCGATTTCCGCAGCGCCGAGGCCCAGTTCCAGCGCCTGCCGGACTCGCCCGCGGTGCGCCACTGGCTGGCGCGTTGCGCGGAGCGGCTGGGGCGCGAGGCGGAGGCCCTGGAGCGCTACGACACCCTGGCCGGCGATCCGGCCGCCGGGGACTACGCCCTGCGCGCCGAACAGGACGCGCGCTTCCTGCGCTGGAAGCAGGGCCTCGCGCCGAGTTCCCCGAAACCCGCAGACAAGCCGTGATCCAAGCCCCCCCCATCGCCCCCCAGGAATCCCTGGAGGCCCTGTCCTCGGCGGCGGCCAACTTCGCCACCATCGCCAACGACCTGCTGGCCGGCTACGAGGCGCTGGCGCAGCGCGCCCAGCGCATCGAACGGGAGCTGGCGGTCAGCAATGCGGCTCTGGCGGCGCGCCTGGCGGAGGTCGACGGCCTCAACGCCGATCTGGGAGCCCTGCTCTCCGCCCTGCCCTGCGGGGTGATCGTGCGCCAGGGCGACGGCTCGATCCGGCGCTCGAATCCGGCCGCCGCAGCGCTGCTCGGCTGCGCTCCGGAAGCGCTGGGCACGGCCTGGGCACGGCTGCGGGAGGAGGCCGAGACCGATCCCGCGGGGCGCTTGATCTGGCGCTCGCCGCGGGGTCTGCGGGTGCTGGCGGAGCGCTCGGTGCGCCTGCCGGGGGCCGCGGGCGGCCTGCTGCAGATCCTCGACGATCAGACCCACCTGGCCGAGCTCGAGCAGCGCATGCAGGGGGCCAGCAAGATGGCCGCCCTGGGCACCCTGGCGGCGGGCATCGCCCACGAGATCAGGAACCCGCTGAACGCGGTCGGCGGCTTCGGGGACCTGCTGGCCCAGCGCCTGCCCGCGGGCAGCAAGGAGCGCCACTGGGCCGAGCTGATCGGCGCCGGCGTGACCGAGACCAACCGCATCATCACCGGGCTGCTGCACTTCGCCCGCCCGGGCCAGATCGCCCTGGGGGAGCTGCGCCTCGACCGGCTGCTGGCCGAGCTGGCCGAGGGCGCCGGGGCGCACCCCGCCGCAGCCCGCGGCGTGCGGATCGAGATCGAGTGCCCCCCCCTCAGCGTCCGCGCCGATGGGGCCAAGCTGCGCCAAGCCCTGCGCAACCTGCTCGAAAACGCCCTGGATTGGTCGCCGGCCGGCGGCCGGGTGCGGGTGCGGGCCTGGTGCACCGAGGGCGAGGCCTGCGTGAGCGTCGAGGACCAGGGTCCGGGCGTACCCCTGGCCGACCAGGCCCACCTGTTCGAGCCCTTCTTCACGACCCGCGCCGAAGGCACAGGATTGGGACTGGCCTTGGCCCACACCATCGCCGCGCTTCACCAGGGAAGCCTGACGGTCGATGCACAACGCTCAGAACTGGGTGGCGCACGCTTCCTGTTCCGCTGGCTGACCACCGGCGGAGCGCCGCCCGAGCCGGTCGCCCCAGGCGCCCAAACTCCTCCTGCCACGCTCCCCCGATGAACCGCCTCCTGATCGTCGACGATGACCCCCTCAGCCGGGAGTACCTCGTCGAGGCCATCCAGACCCTCGGCCTGCGCCCCGAGGCCGTCGGCGCCCCCCAGGCCGCCCTCGAGCGCCTCGAATCCAAGGATTACGACCTGGTGCTCTCGGACCTGCGCATGCCCGGCATGAGCGGCCTGGAGCTGCTGCGCACCATCACGGAGCGCCACCCCGGACTGCCGGTGGTGCTGCTGACGGCCCATGGCTCGATGGAGTCGGCGATCGAAGCCGTGCGCCTGGGAGCGGCCGACTTCCTGCTGAAGCCGGTCACGCCCCAGGCCCTGAGCCTGGTGCTCGATCGGGTTCAGCGCACCCGGCGCCTGGAGAGCGAAAACGCCTACCTGCGCTCGGCCCAGGGCGACGGCGCACCCCAACTCGTGGCGCGCTCGCCCTCGATGCTGGCCACGCTGGAGAGCGCCGCGCGCATCGCCGCCTCCAAGGGCACGGTCCTGATCACCGGCGAGAGCGGCACCGGCAAGGAACGCATCGCCCACTACATCCACCAGAACAGCCCGCGCCGCGCCGGCCCCTTCGTGCGCGTCAACTGCGCCGCCCTGTCGGAATCGCTGCTCGAAAGCGAACTCTTCGGCCACGAGCGCGGGGCCTTCACCGGGGCCCACAAGCGCCGCGAGGGGCGCTTCGAACTGGCCAACGGCGGCACGCTGCTGCTGGACGAAATCGGCGAGATGTCGCCCGGCCTGCAGGCCAAGCTGCTGCGCGTGCTGGAGGAATCGGAGTTCGAGCGCGTGGGCGGCAGCGAGACGATCCGCGTCGACGTGCGCGTGATCACCGCCACCAACCGCTCGCTGCCCGAGGAGGTCCAATCCGGCCGCTTCCGGGAGGACCTCTACTACCGCCTGCACGTGCTGCCGATCCACCTGGCGCCGCTGCGCGAACGCCAGGAGGACATCCTGCCCCTGGCCGAGCATTTCGCCCGCCACTACGCGCGCCAGCACGGCTTCGACAACCCGGTCCTGACCGCCGAGGCCCGCGCCCTGCTGAGCGGCTGGAGCTGGCCCGGCAACGTGCGCGAACTCGAGAACGTGATCCAGCGCGCCGTGGTCCTGACCAACGGGGCCGCCCTCGATGCCCAGGCCCTGATCTTCGGCCCGGGGGCGCGCCAGGCGCGGCCCCAGACCCAGCTGCGCCTGCTGGCCAAGGAAGGCGAACAGCCCACCGAAGCCGCGCAGCGCGCGATGCGCCACCCGCTCGGCCCGGACAATCCCCTGGCCAACCGCATCCTCGACGAGGTCGAGCGCGAGACGATCCTCTCGACGCTGGCCGCTACGGGGGGCAACAAGACCGAAGCGGCGCGGCGCCTGGGCGTGACGGCCCGGACGCTGTCCAACAAGATGAAACTCTGGCGCCGCCTCGGACTGGTGGCCTGAGCGATGGAACTCCAAGGCCCCCAGGAAGGCCTGCTGCTGCGCCTGATGGATGCGGCAGGCAAGCGCTCGCGGGTGCTGGCCAACAACCTGGCCAACCAGAACACCCCCGGCTACCGCCGGCAGGTGGTGCGCTTCGAGGAACTCCTGGGGGCCGCGCTCGAGCGCGGCGAAAACGACCTCTCCGCGATCCAGCCCGCGGTGGTGTCCGACTTCGACACCAAGTCGCGCACCGACGGCAACAACGTCGTGCCCGAACTGGAGAAGAGCGCCTCCCAGGAGAACCGCGTGCTGGCCGAGAGCTACCTGACGCTGCTCGAAGGCCACTACCGCATGCTGCGCGACGCGATCGGCCTGCAGCGCTGACCCCCCGCCCCCCTGAGCCATGGATTCCATCGACCGCTTCTTCGGCACGCTGCGCACCGCGGCGACGGCGCTTTCGGCCGAGCGCGTGCGCATGGGCGTGATCGCCGAGAACATCGCCGGCGCCCAGGTCACGCGCACGCCCGAGGGCGGCCCCTACCGGCGCAAGCTGGTGGTGTTCGAGCCGCTGCTGCGCCAGGGCCAGTCGGGCCCGGAGGTGCGCGGCGTGCGCGCGGCGCGCATCGAGAACGACACCAACAGCCAGTTCGTCGAGATCTACGACCCGGGTCACCCCGACGCCGATCCGCAGTCCGGGAAGGTGTTGATGCCCAACGTCAACACGCTCTCGGAAATGGCCGATCTGATCACCTCGATGCGCGCCTACGAGGCCAACCTGGCCACCCAGGAGGGCTTCGTGCGCCTGGCCCAGCGCGCGCTCGAGTTCGCTCGCTCCTGACGCTCGCCAGCGCCCGCCCAGAAGGCGGCACGCCGGCCCGCCCGCCCGCCCCACCGGGGCCGCGCCCAGCCCGCGCCGCTCCCCGCCCTCGCAGCCCCGGCCGTCCACCTTCCCCACCCGCCGCCATGACCCGTCCGATCGCCCCCGAGACCAGCGCGCTGACCGGCGCCCTGGAGGCCGCCCGCCGGCGGCTGGAGCAGGGCCGTTCGGGCGGCGGTTCGCCCCTCGATGGCCTGCTCGACGAGGCCTTCGAGTCGCGCCTGGCCCAGCTCCAGCCCGGCGCGATCGGCGAGGCGGAAGCACGCGCGGACGCGTCGGCGACCACGGACGATTCGCCCCTGGGCGCCCTGCAGGGCGTCGACCGCGAGCTGCGCTCCGCCGAGCGCCTGCCGCTCGACCTGATCTCGGGCCAGATCAGCGGTCCGGCGGAGCTGGCCGTGCGCCTGCAGCGCGCGCGCCTGACCTTCAACTACACCCTCGCGATCCGCGACCGTCTGGTCGAGGCCTATCGCGAGGTCATGCGCATGACCGTCTGAGGCCCTGGGCTCCATGGAACTCCTCGCCCCCCTGTTCAAAAAGCTGCAAGGCGCCAGCCTGTTCGCCAAGCTGGCCGGGGCGGCCGTGGCCCTGCTGCTGGCCGCGGTGCTGGGCACCGGCATGTACCTGTCGAGCGCGCCCGATTGGGAGGTCCTGACCAGCGAGCTCGACGACGCCCAGTTCGCCCGGGTCGGCGAGGCCCTGGCCGGGGCCGACGTGCGCTGGCGCGCCAGCGCGCCCCCGCGTCCGTTCGTGGTCTACGTGGACCGCCGCGACCGGGCCAAGGCCTTCAACGCGGTGATGCTGGCCGGCGCGCTGCGCGACGTGGAGCGCGGCATCCTGACCGAGAGCGGCGCCGGCATGGGCAGCGTGTTCCTGTACTCCAAGGAGCGCGAGCAGCTGACCAAGAAGCGCGAGTGGCAGGACATGGAGGCCATGCTGGCCTACCAGGACTTCATCGCCGAGGCCCGCGTGCGCACTTCCTCGCCCGGGCGCGACCGCCTGGGCCGCGAGCTGCCGGCCACCGCCTCGGTGACCCTGGTGCTCGAGCGCGGCCAGGAGCTGACCCGTTCCCAGGCCCGCACGGTGGCCGACCTGATCCGCCTGGGCCTGGGCATCGAGGCCCAGAACCTGGTGCTCAGCGACCAAAACGGCAAGCGCCTGTTCGACGGCAGCGACATCGATTCCGGGCGCCGCCAGGCCGAGGAGTGGGCCGAACAGGCCGATGCGGAGGACCAGCGCCTGGCGCGCGAAGCCAACGAGGTCCTGGCCGAGATCCTGGGGCCCGGCTTGGCGCGGGTGACGGTGCGCTCCGATTGGGACCTCGACCAGACCACGACCCTGGCCGACCAAGCGGACGCCAAGGCGCGCGCCGTGGTCAGCGAGACCAAGAAGAACACGCAGACGCCGGTCTTCGGGCCCTCCAGCGTGGGCGGCGCGGCCGGCACCCCCTCCAACATCACCGACCCCAACGAATTCGGCGTCGACGACCAGGCGGTGATCGACCTGACCCGCAGCACCAGCGTGCCCGGGGAACCGGCGATCGGCAAGACCTCCGAGGAGCAGCGCACCTACGCCCCGGGGCGGGTGGTCAGCGAGACCGTGCGGCGCGCGCCGCAGCGCCGGCGCATGAGCGTCTCCCTGTGGCTCGACGAGAGCCTGGCCGCCAAGCGCGCAACCCTCGAGACCGCGGTCAAGGCCACCGTGGGCTTCGACCCCAAGCGTCAGGACCAGTTCGAGTCGGCGCTGGTGCCGTTCAGCAAGCAGCCGGCCGAGGCCGGCGAGCCGCAACCACCGGCGGAGCCCCTGCCGGTGTGGCTCGAGCTGCTGCTCTCGCGCGGGGTCGAACTGCTGGCGGCGCTGGCCTTCGTGGCCGTGCTGTTCTCGACCCTGCGGCGCTCCAAGCAGGCCAGCAAGGCGGTGCTGTCCCCCGCGCCGCCGCCCGCGCCAGCGGGCACGGCGGAGGAGCCCCAGCCGATCGACCCCGAGCTGCTGGCGCTCGAGAAGGTCAAGACGCTGCTCGAGAAGGAGCCTGAGAAGGTCGGCGAGCTGCTGACCGCCTGGGCCCGCGGCGAGGAACGCTGAGCCATGGCCGAACCGCGCGCTGATCTGAGCGGTCCCCAGAAGGTGGCCGCGTTCCTGCTGAGCCTGGAGCGCCCGCAGGCTTCGCAGCTGCTCGCGCACCTCGGCGACGACGTGCTGCCCGAGGTCGTCGAGGCCATGGAGGCCCTCGAGGACGGCTTCAAGAAGCCCGAGCTGCTCAAGGAACTCTACGCCCGCGTGGCCCTGGCGGACCGCCGCCAGGAGGGCGTGCGCCCGGCGCGGCGCGAGGAGCTGGAGAGCCTGCTGGCCTCCGGGCTCGGGGAGGAGCAGGCGCGCGAGGTGCTGGCGGAGATCCAGCGCCGGCGCCAGCTCGAGCGCCCCTTCCTGGCGATCGAAGGCGCCTCTCCGCGCGCGCTCTCGGCCCTGCTCGAAAAGGAGTCCGACGCCGCCGTGGCGGTCGTGCTGGCGCACCTGGATCCGGCGCTCTCGGCCGCGGTGCTGGGCGATTGGCTCGTCGATCGGGCCCTGGCGGTCGTCAAGCGCATGGCCAGCCTCGATCCGCCCAGCTTCGAGGTGCTCAGCGTGCTGGCCAGCGAGCTCGAGGCGCGCCTCTCCCAGGAGGAGCAGGGCCCCGCGCCGCGCAGCCAGAGCCAGCGCATCAAGACCATCGCCGAGCTGCTGGCGGCCTCCCCCAGCGAACTCGAGCGCGGCGTGCTCGAGGGCCTGGCCCGGGACGAAGCCCAGGTGGCCCGCGAGGTGCGCGAGGTCATGTTCACCTGGGACGACATCGCCGACGTCGACCGGCGCTCGATGCAGAAGATCCTCGGCACGGTCGAGACGCGCACCCTGGCGGTGGCGCTCAAGGCCTGCAACCCGGCCGTGGAGGAGAACGTCACCAGCAACCTCTCCAGCCGGGTCAAGGACATGGTCATCGAGGAGCGCGAGTTGGCCGGCGCGCTGCCCATGTCCGAGGTGCTGCAGGCCCGCGAAGAGATCATGCGCGGCGTGCGCGCCCTGATCGATGCCGGCGAGTTCAAGCCCCAAAAGGGCGGCGACGAGCTGGTCACGTGACCTCCCTCCCCCGAGCCCCCCGATCCCCATGAGCAGCCCCGCACCCGCGCTCCCCGCGCTCCACCTGCTGCGGCCGCCCAGCGCGGCGCGCCTTTCGGTCGGCGATCCGGACGATGCCTTGGCCGCCCTGGTGGCGACGCGGGTGGCCCATGCGGAGGCCGCCGGCCGGCTCGAGGGACGCGAGCGCACCCTGCGCGAGCTGGCCCAGCCCGTCGAACAGCTCTGCAGCGCCCTCGAGGCCGACGCCGAGGCCTGTGTGGCGCGCATGGCGCGCTTTTGCTCCGACCTCGCTCTGGGCATCGTCCAGGAGCTGCTCGGCAGCGAGCTGGCCGCCGGCCGCTACGACCTGGAGGGCCTGGTGCGGCGCTCCCTGGGCGCCTGCTTGGCCGAGCGCCGGCCGGTCGAGGTGCACCTCTCCCCCGAGGACGCGGCGCGGCTGGCGGACGTGCCCTTCTCCGCCGGCACCAAGCTGGTGGCGGACCCGAGCCTGCCGCGCGGCAGCCTGTTCATCGACGGTCCCCAGGGGCGTCTGGTGCGCTCCCTCGACGAACGCCTGGCGGCGATCCAAGAGGCCCTGGCGGCGGAGTTTCCGGCGTGAGCGGCCCCGCGCGCCCCGAACGCCGCGGCCAGCGTGCCTCCGCGCCCGGCCCTGCGTCCGCCGCCGGCCCCCAACCGCCGCCCGCGGGCGGCGCGGCGAACAAGCCCGGCAGGCGTTTCGAAGCGCCGGCGCCGGAGCGCTGGCGGCGCCTGGTGCAGGCCGCGGCCCAGCCCTGCTTCCACGGCGAGGTCAGCCACGTTTCGGGACTCCTGGTGGAAGCCAGCGGGCTGCCGGCGGCGATCGGGGAACTGGTCGAAATCGTGCAGCGCGAGCGCGCGCCGATCCGCGCCGAGGTGATCGGCTTCCGCCGCGACGCAACCCTGCTGATGCCCCACGGCAGCGCCGATGGCGTGGCCCCCACCCAGCGCGCCCTGGCCCTCGGTCGGCCCTTCGCGGTCGAGGTCTCGAACGAGCTGCTCGGGCGCACCCTGGACGGCTTTGGCCAGCCCCTCGACGAGGGCCCGCCCCTGGCCCACGCCCAGCGCCGCTCGGTGCAAGCCGAACCGCCGCCGGCCCTGAGCCGCCCGCCGATCGACGCGGCCCTGTGCACCGGCGTGCGCGCCATCGACGGCCTGATCACCCTGGGGCGCGGCCAGCGCCTGGGGATCTTCGCGGGCTCGGGCGTGGGCAAGTCCTCGCTGCTGGGCCAGATCGCCCGCGGCAGCGACGCCGACGTGATCGTGCTGGGCCTGATCGGCGAGCGCGGCCGCGAGGTGCGCGGCTTCCTGGACGAGGTGCTCGGCGCCGAGGGCCAGCGCCGCGCGGTGACCGTGGTGGCCACCTCCGACCGCCCGCCGATCGAGCGCTACACCGCCCCCTTCGTGGCCCTGACCGTGGCCGAGCACTTCCGCGACCAGGGCCTGGACGTGCTGCTGGTGATGGACTCGATCACGCGCTTCGCCGCCGCCAGCCGCGAGATCGGCCTGGCCGCCGGCGAACCGCCCGGCCAGCGCGGCTACCCGCCGCGCTTCTTCGCCACGATCCCCAAGATCGTCGAGCGCATGGGCCGCTCCGCGCGCGGCAGCATCACCGGCCTGCTGACGGTGCTGCTCGACGGCGATGACCCCAACGAGCCCGTGGCTGACACCCTGCGGGGCCTGCTCGACGGCCACATCTACCTCTCGCGCGATCTGGCCCACAAGGGCCACTTCCCGGCCATCGACGTGCTGCAGAGTCTCTCGCGCTTGATGCACAAGCTGGTGCCGGCCGAGCAGGTCCAACTGGCCCAGGCCCTGCGCGAGGACCTGGCGCAGTGGAAGGAGGGCCGCGATCTGGTCGAGATCGGCGCCTACAAGCCCGGCACGCGCCCGGCCCTGGACCGCGCCATGGGACGCCTGCCGCTGATCGAGCTGTTCCTCAAGCAGGGGCTCGAAGAGCGCTCCGACCTGGCCGAGACCCTGCGCGCCCTGACCCTGGTCGCCGGCGAGCTCGCGCCGCCCGCGCGCCCCGCCGCCAATCCGGGCCGCTCGCCGGCCCCCAAAGCCAGCGAAGCACGCCCCGCCGCCAGACCCGCCGAGCCGCGCTCCCCGGCGGCCCCCGGCGAGCCGCGGCCCGCCGTCCCGAGCAGCGAGCGGCGGCCGGCGGAGCCGCGCCGGCC
>ERZ1066133.171-NODE-171-length-35470-cov-8.657518_pt1 | contig 35470 bp, 23 predicted proteins | sample MGYA00382780_ERZ1066133 | MGnify/ENA primary metagenome ERZ1066133 (study PRJEB33369, sample SAMEA5778363) | biofilm metagenome | biome: Industrial cooling water; feature: Water cooling tower basin; material: Biofilm | place: United Arab Emirates | collected... | reverse complement strand
TGCGCCCTTCGCCGATCGCAAGGCGATGGCGGACCGCTACGTCGCCGCCTATCGCCGGTACTGCTGGCCCGTTCGTTCGGTCGACGACCTGCGCCTCGCGCCGTTCCACTTGCTCGCGTCCGAACGCCACGTCCATGTCGATCGGGACCATCGGTGGCACCTGCAGACGCTGGCTCGCCTGGCGCTGCACGATCCCGTGCTCGTCGCGACGCAGGCCCGCGAGGTCGATCTCGCCGACGAGACAAGCGAGCAGGACGCGACCCGCTGGTGGCTCGCCCTCACCGCTCGGGGCGGAGAGGGCATGGTTGTGAAGCCGCTCGAGTTCATCGCCCGCGGTCCGCGCGGCCTGCTGCAGCCCGCCGTCAAGTGCCGAGGGATCGAGTATCTCCGCATCATCTACGGCCCGGAGTACACGGCGCCCGCCAATCTCGAGCGTCTGCGTCGCCGCGGCCTCGCGGCCAAGCGATCGCTCGCCCTTCGCGAGTTCGCCCTTGGAATCGAGTCACTCGAGCGGTTCGTTCGCCGTGAGCCCCTCCGGCGCGTGCACGAATGCGTCTTCGGTGTTCTCGCGCTCGAGTCCGAGCCCGTCGATCCGCGTCTTTAAGTTCGCGCGCCGGGCTGAGCGAGTAAGCTCACCGCTCGACCGTGTAATCCCTCTTCATCTCCGCCAACCCCCGCTCCGCCTTCACCCGCTTCTCTCGCTTCACTTCCTCCAGCAGCCGGAAGTTGTGCTCGATCTTCTCCCGCGTGATCGTGCCGTCGCGGGGGTGATCCAGGTGCAGGCAGGTCGCCACATACCGCACATGCATCGTGCCCAGGCCGGCGTGGCGCAGGCGTTCGCCGAACTCGACGTCTTCCTTGCCCCAGCCGAATCGCTCGTCGAAGCCGTTGATCTTCTCGGCGTCGCTCTTCCAGCACGACGCGTTGGGCGCGCTGAACCGTGCCGGTGTGAAGTTCACCCAGTCCATGAGCGGCGCCAGCGCCCGCGGCAGGTACACCTTCACCATCGAGCGCCGCCATTTCATGCCGTTGTCGTTCAGCCACTTCGCCGAGAACGGCCGGCGCGCCAGCACATCCTCCGCCGTGATCTTCTCCGACACCGCCGTGTTCAAGCGCAGATCCCCGCCGCCCAGGAACCGCCCCGGCCTGGCGAACCGTGCGTGGTTCCGCAGCCAATCCCAGCGGTGGATGCAGTCGCCGTCGGTGAAGACCAGATAGTCCCCGCTCGACTCGGTGATGCACTTGTTCATGATCGCGCACTTGCGCCAGCCGTCGTGTTCCTGACGCACGTGGATCACGGGGAACTTCGCCGTCTTGCGGAAGGTGCGGATCACATCGCGCGTCGAATCACCGGAACCGTCGTCTCCGATGATCACCTCGTGCGGCGACAGATCCTGCCCCGCCATGCTCGCCAGCGTCCGCACCAGGTAGTGGGGGCGTTCGTACGTTCCGATGATTACGGACACTCGCATGTGGATCCCCGGAAAGAAGACCGAAGCCTACGGCGACGATCCCCGGGCCGCCACGACGCAAGCCGGCACGATGGTTTCGGTCTGCGATTCACGCCGCGTTCTGCCGGCTGCGGTGCAACTCCGTGCGTCGGCGTGCGGAACGCTGTCGCACGTGCGGGCTGTTTCTGGAGCGTGATGTCTGTTGTTCGTGCGTGCCGTCGACCGCGTGGTATAACCGTCCGCTTCGGATGCGTCGGGTGGCGGGCAGGGAGTACGTCATGGCAGAACCGGGTCCGACCAACGCGTCGTCGATGGAGCCTCCGGCGGCGGACTTCGTCACGCCGCAGCTCACGCTGCGAGCCGTGCTGACCGGCATGTTCCTCGGCGGCACGCTCTCGATCTGCAATGTCTATGTGGGCCTGAAGATCGGCTGGGGTCTGGGCATGTCGATCACCGGCATCTTGCTGGCCTTTGCGTTGTGGCACACCATCGCCCGGGTGTCCGGTGGGCGGGTGCGTCCTTTGACGCTGCTCGAGAACAACATCAATCAGGCGTCCTGTTCCGCGGCGGCCGCGGTGAGCAGCGCCGGACTGGTGAGCGCCATTCCGGCGCTCACCATGCTCGACGGCACGCAGTTCACGTGGTTCATGCTCACGTCGTGGATCTTCGTCGTCTGCCTCGTCGGCATCACCGTCGCCAGCGGACTGCGCCGCCAGATGATCGTCGTCGACGCATTGGCCTTCCCGACCGGACGGGCCTGCGCCGAACTGCTGAAGGAGATCTACAGCGCCGGCGCCGAGGCGCTCAAGCGCGTCGCCATGATGGGCGCCGCGGCGGTGGTGGGAGGCACGGTGCAGGTGCTCGTCATCCTCCAGGTGCTCAAGGCGCAGTGGTTCGGCCTGACCATCAAGGGGCACACCGCCCAATCGTTGACCTGGACGCTCGATCCCAGCCTGCTGTTGGTGGGCGTGGGTGGCCTCATCGGCTTCCGAGCCGGCGTTTCGCTGCTGATCGGAGCCATTCTCGCCTGGAGCGTGCTCGGACCCTGGCTGGCCGACAGCGGCCGGGCCAAGCTCACCGCGACCGAGACGCTCATCGCGCTGCCGCCGGGGCTCGAGCTGCCCGCCTCGGGCGAGTTGGAGTATCGCGAGAGCCGCTACCAGCTGCTGTACCGCGGCGAGATGACCGACGCGCGCCACGCCGAGCTCCGCGCTCTCTCCGCCGATCCCGCGTGGACCGGCGCCATCGACAAGCTCCGCGCCGAGTCCCAGCTCACCACGCGGCCGGAACTGATGAACTACACGACCGCGCGTCCGCTCGTCAGCAGCGTGCCGCTCGAGTCGTGGCCCCGCGATGTGATCATCCCCGGCTCGTACGCCGGACGGCTGCGGTACGACGCGGCGTCGGGCCGCCTGATCGCCCGCGGGCCCGTGCCCGCCACCGTCGCGGACGAACTGCGCAAGCGTGTCCGGGATGCCAAGGCCGCCCACGCGGGCGACCCGGCCCGCGTGGCCGCGCTCGACGCGAAGGCCGCGGCGCTCGAGGCCCTCATGGCTAAGGCGAGCGCGGCGACGGTGCCGGCAACGATCCCTGCCGCGCTCAGCGATGTGCTCGCGTTCGACACCGGGACGGGTCTGCTCACGCTCAAGGGCTCCCCGACCAAGGAGCAGTCCGAGGCGCTGCGTGCGATGTCGTCCGATCCCGACTGGCAGCTCACCGCCGGTCTGTTGCTCGACGGCGCATCGTTCCGCAAGGTCACGCCCAACCAGACCGATCTGGTGGAATGGCTGATGTGGCCGGGCGTCACGCTCATGGTTGTTTCCGCGCTCGTGTCCTTCTCGTTCAGCGGCCCGGCCATGATCCGGGCGTTCCGTCGCACCGGAGGCAAGGCGGACCCCGCGAATAGCGCGGATACCGGCGATGTCAGCCGCGGCTGGTTCCTCGGCGGAATGACCATCGCCCTGATCCTGGCGGTGACGCTGCAGGTTGCGTTCTTCGATATCGCGTGGTGGGCGGCGGCGATCGCGGTGCTGCTCTCGTTCGCGCTGGCCGTGGTCGCGTGCCGCGTGTCGGGCGAAACCAACGTCTCGCCCGTCGGCGCGATGGGCAAGGTCACGCAGCTGACGTTCGCCGGTCTCGCGCCCAAGGACGCGGCGGCCAACCTGATGACCGCCAGCGTCAGCGCGGGAGCCGCGACCCAATCGGCGGACCTGATGCACGATTTCAAGTGCGGCCATCTGATCGGCGCGGTTCCGCGCCAGCAGGTCGCGGGCCAGATCCTCGGCTCGCTCGCGGGCGCCATCGTCGGCTCGGCGTTCTACCTCGTCCTGATCCCCAATCCCCGCGAGATGCTGCTCACCGAAGACTGGCCCGCGCCCGCCGTGGCCCAGTGGAAGGCCGTCGCGGAGCTCTTCCAGACCGGCTTCAACGCGCTGCCCGCCGGCACGCCTCAGGCGATGATCGTCGCCGCGGTCCTGGGCGTGCTGCTGCCCGTGCTCGACAAGCTGCTCCCGAAGAAACTCGCGGCGTGGATCCCTTCGGCCTCCGCACTCGGCCTTGCGTTCGTGCTGCCCGCACGCAGCTCGCTGAGCATGTTCCTCGGCGCGCTGCTGGGCGCGATCGTCGGGCGGTTCTTCCCCCGCTGGTCCGAGCGTTTCTTCGTCACGATCTGCGCCGGCATCATCGCCGGCGAGAGCCTCGTCGGTGCCGGCGATGCCCTGCGTCTGGTGTTCTTTGGCCTGCGCTAGGCACGCCGCTTACCGCGGAAGCCCGAGGAGACGAACGACTTCCTGCGCGCAGCCCCAGCAGAGCGTGTACCCCGCGCCGCCGTGGCCGTAGTTGTGCACGATCCGCGGCTCGTCGGCGTCACGCTCGAGCCGCACGCTGGGACGGAACGGGCGCAGCCCCGCCCGCTCGCGGATCACGCGGCCGGGCCGGAGCCCGAGCTGCTCCGCGCGGCTCAGGATCGTCCGCGTCATCTGCGGCGTGGTGACCGTCGGTCGATCATCCGGTGACGGCTCCGCGCAGCCACCGAGCACGACCTCGTTACGGCGGGGGATGGTGTAGAACATCTCCCGCTCGTCGCGTTCGTCGCCGAGGCATTCGCGCAGATCGAGCCGGCCCGGTTCGGTGATGACGACCTGCCCATAGACACCGACAAGATCGCGGTCGCCGGTGAGCCCGCGTGCCGCCAGGCCGGTGCAGTTCACGATCGCACCGGCATTCTCCGCGGCGAGCGCGTCCCGCAGCGATGAGACCGTCTGCGTCCGGACGCGGGTTCGCAAACTCGCCGCCAACCACGCCATGAACAGCCGCGGCTCGGCTCGCGGTGCGGCGAACTTCCACGCATGCGTCGCACCTTTGGGCAACGGTGCCCCGTGCAGATCACGCACGAGTTCGAGATCGGGTGTCGCATCCGCCCACCACGGCCGCGTGTCGTCGTTCGCCAGCTCGAAGCGGGTGAGGACATCGACGCCGGCTTCGGGCGTGGTCCGCGCCAGCTCCAGCATCCACTCCCGCGTCGCCGCGGCCCACGCCGGAACTTTGTCCACCGGCCCCACCTTGAACGGATACCACACCGCACCCGCGACGAACGAGACGATCGAGTCGCCGGCGTCCTTCGCCAGGATCACAACCTCGTGCCCTGCGCGCTCCAGCGCCAGGGCCGTGCTGAGCCCGATGACACCCGCCCCGATCACAACGATTCTGGCCATGCGGGAGCGTACTCCCAGTCGCAGCCGCGATTTCCGCCGGAGGCCGATCCGCGGCCGGGGCGTCGCGATCGGCGATGCTCAGTACTCGTACCCGCTCTCCTGCGATGCCAGCGCCTGCCACGCCCCAAGCCCCCCGATGACCAGCAGCGGCAGTGCGGCCACGGCGAGCCGTGCCGCAGATCTCTTCAGCGTCGATCCTTCCGGGCTCCTGATCCAGACGCGATCAAAGGCCAAGGCCAGCCCCGGGATCGCTGGCAGCATGACGCCGTAGACACCCTTCACCCAGAGGGGAACATCGCCGCTGGTCAGGCTCGCGCTGAACGCGACCGTCATCGCGATGAGCAGCGGCACACCGGCGCTCGCGTGATGCAGCCGCAGCCCGGGCCGCAGCAGCGATGCCGCGGCGGCGCCCGTCAGCAGCCACGCGAGGATTCCGATGTATTGGGCGCTGGGGAGCGAGAGCAACCCGGGCTCGCAAACCGCGGCCGCCGCCATCGTGAAGAGCGCGAGCACGCCGATGCCGTCGAATCCCCGCGGCGTGGTCGCCGCCCGGGCGAGCAGACGACCCGAGACAAATGTCAGCACCGCGAAGCCGGCGAGCCACGCCGCTGCTTCCATGGGTGTCCAGCGGGCCAGAAACGTGCGAGCGATGAGCGCACCGATCCCGATCAACGCCGCGAACCGCAGGGCCAGCCGCATCGGACCGGGCGCGGGCAGCGCCGCGTTGAAGAGCGCGAAGATCAAGCCGAACACCGCCGCCGGCAGCGCCCACTCGCTCGCGCTCCGCGGCAGCACGACGAACTTGCCCGCGATCCACGGCTGCAGCACCGCGAACACCGCGAATAGCGCCAGCGGCAGCGCCCAAGCGATGTGCCGCGTCGGGCGCTCATCGCCCGTCGAACGTCCCCGCGGGACAAGGAGTAGGATCGCCAGGAAGCCGACGATCGCCGGCGGGATCGCGCCTGCAATCAGCTTGAGCAGCATGTCATTTGGCATGGGGCCTCTGGTGAAAAGGCATCGAGCCGCCGCAGCGGCACAGACGTCCCGTCCGTGCTTCCCGGCACCGTGATCGCACAGGCGTGACGTTGGCGTTACCGGGGCAAACAACCCGAGCGAGGTTTCCCCCGCCCGGGTGTGAGAGAAGTCACGCAAGAGAAGTCAGAAGAACCTGAGCAAACCGATCACTTCGCGCCCTGCAACGAGACGATCATGGTGACCTCATCGCTCAGGCCCGGGCCGACGGCGTAGGAGACGCCGAACTCGCTGCGCTTCACGGTGAACTTGGTCTCAAAGCCAGCGACCTGCTTGTTGCCGCGACCGGTGCCGCGCCCGGTGTCGGTGATAGTGACCGTCAGGGGCTTCTTGGTGCCGCGGAGCGTCAGCTCGCCGACCGCCTCGAAAGTGTTCTCGCCCGTCTTCTTGAGGGACGACGCGGTGAAGCCGATCGTCGGGAACTCCTCCGCCGAGAAGAAGTCGCCGCCACGCAGGTGCTTGTCGCGACCCGGGTTCGCGGTGTCCACCGAAGCCGCATCGACCGTCACGTTGATCGAGCCGCCCTCGGCGATGTTGAACGAGCCGTCCACCTTGTTGAACCGGCCGTAGAAGTTCGACACGTTGTTGTGCTTCACGCTGAACAGCACGCTGCTGTGGACGACGTCCACCGCGTACGCGCCATCCGCGGCGACCGTGGCCACCGCCGGCGTTCCGGAGAACGTGGCGATCCCCGCGACCGACGCCATCACCAGAGCCGAAGCGACCAGAGCAGAACGATGCATGCGAGAACTCCCATTGAAACGTTCGATCCACCTCGACAACACGCGACCCACGCGGTCGCAATAGTTGTTGTAACAATCATCGTATAGACGTTTAATCACGACGTCAAGATACGCCCATTCCACTGGAATCAGTCCCTCTCTGTTCTCGGACGCCGGCCATCGGGTTCGGTCTCGCCGCAGATGTTCATGCGAGCCTGTCATATCCAAACAAAAACCTATCGATCCAGATCCCGCGCGGCGTCGCCGTGCGCAACCTCTGCCCGGTGGTTCCGGGGTTGCGACTCCCGACTCGGCGCGGACAACATGGCGGCACGCGTCGTCGGGTCTCCGCGTTGATCTGTGCACGGATCCGCCACACGGACGCGTGGAGCCGCGGCCGCAGCACCTCGCGCGATCGCGCCCGGTCCCCCGTCGCCGCAGCACCCGCCCGCGCATCGCCGCGTGAGCCCGCCGCGCGCCGCCGCAGCGCTTCGGGATCTCCCATCCGTCCCCCGAAAATCTCCCGCCTTCGCCTACCATCGCTCGACCATGCCGACCATCACCATCAACGGGAAGAAGTGCGACTTCACGCCTGGCCAGACCATCCTTCAGGTGGCCAACGCCAACAACGTCGCCATCCCGCAGTACTGCTACCACGACGGGCTCTCGATCGTCGCCTCCTGCCGCATCTGCCTGGGTGAGGTCTGGTCGCCCGACGCCAAGACCGGCCAGCTCGTCGCCCAGATGGGCGGCAAGCTCCAGCCCACCTGCCAGACGCCCGCCACCGACGGCGCCGTCGTCTACACCGACAGCCCCAAGGCCGTCGCCAACCAGAAGTCGGTGATGGAATACCTGCTCATCAACCACCCGCTCGATTGCCCGGTCTGCGACCAGGCGGGCGAGTGCTTCCTGCAGGACTACTCCTACGAGTACGGCCGGGGCGTCTCCCGCTTCGAAGAGCAGAAGGTCAAGCAGCCCAAGAAGGACGTCGGTCCGCAGATCCTGCTCTACAGCGACCGCTGCATCATGTGCACCCGTTGCGTCCGCTTCACCCGCGAGGTGACCGGCACCGCCGAGCTCTCCGTGCAGGGCCGCGGCAACAAGGAAGAGATCGACGTCTTCCCCGGCGTGGCGCTCAACAACGAGCTGGCCAGCAACGTCATCGACCTCTGCCCCGTCGGCGCCCTGCTCGACAAGGACTTCCTCTTCGCCCAGCGCGTCTGGTTCCTCAAGAGCACGCCCTCGATCGATGGCATCACCGCCAGCGGCGACAACATCAACATCGAGCACAACGAGGGCAAGGTCTACCGCGTCAAGCCCCGCGAGAACCTCGCCATCAACAAGTGGTGGATCACCGACGAGGTCCGCTACGGCTGGAAGTTCGTCCACAGCGAGAACCGCCTCCGCTCGCCTCTCCGCCGCCAGTTCGGCACGCTCGTCGAGAGCGACTACCAGCGCGCGTACGAGTCCGCGATTGAAGGGCTGCAGACCGCCGTCAAGAGCGGCAAGCGCCTCGCGCTGCTCGTCAGCCCGATGCTGACCTGCGAAGAGACATACGCCCTGGCCCGGCTGGCCAAGCAGCTCGACTCGAGCGTGATCTTCGGCGTCGGCCCGATTCCGCGCAAGGGTGAGGACAAAGTCTTCCCGATCGGCGCCAAGGTCGGCGACAAGAACGCGTTTGTGGTTTCCAGCGAGAAGGCCCCCAACGCCCGCGGCGTCCGCCGCGTGCTCGAGACGTTCAGCGGCAACGTCTTGAAGTTCGACGACTTCCTCCGCGTCCTGGGCCACGGCTCGGGCAAGAGCGACATCGGCGCCGCCATCATCACTGGCAACTACCCGAGCGACTGGGCTCCGAGCGAATTGCTCTCGAGCCTCGGCGGCAAGTTCGCGGTGGTCATCGACACGCTCGCTTCACGCCTGGCCGATCAGTCCGACGTCGTCATCCCCGGCGCGACCTGGGTCGAGAAGGCCGGCACGTTTGAGAACTGGAAGAACGTGCTCCAGGCCTTCGAGCAGGCGATCCCGGTGATCGAGATGGCCAAGACCGAAGGCCAGATCGCCATGGACCTCCAGGCCGAGCTGCACCGCGATCCCGCCGAGGTGCGCGATCCGATGACGCTGGTCGTGGCGTCCACCGTCGGTCAGGTGGCGGCGGGTATCACGGTGGCGCCGCCCCGTGCCCGGATGTTCAACGCCGCCGAGATCCGTGCCGAGATGGCCCGCTCCAACCCGGTGCTGAACGTGTTCGCCGGCGTCACCACGCCGCGGCCGTCCGAGGCGACCGTCACCGACATGCCGATGGTCGAGCTGTAGAAGAAGTAGGGCAGTGGAGAAGGGGAGCAGTGGGGCAGGAAAGATCGGGGGCGGGGCCTTCCAGGCCCCGACGGCTTCGGGCTTCATTCTGGCAACGCACCGGAGACTCGCTTGGGCGATTTCTGGGGACTCTTCTGGGTCATCACCGCACTGATCGCCGTGCTGGGCGTGCCCTTCACGCTGTGGTGGTGGAAGGTCGGCGACCAGTGGGCCGACGCCGAGCACAAGCGCTTCAAGCCCAAAGCGTCGGAGCCGGTTGAGAAGATAGTGGTGAAGAAAAGAGACTAGTTTCACCGAGACGGAGCGAGCCCGACCCGTCCGCCGCGTGAAGATTGGGTGTGGTCCCACAAGCTGTTGTGGTCGGTCGCGAGGAACGGCGGGGAACACCCGGTTTCCAGCAGCCGCCGCACGCCCCGGCCGAAGAATCGTGCGTGAAGTCGTTGCGTGTCACTGGACGCACGGACCCATCGGACCACAACCAAGGAGGATCGCATGAACGTCGTGCTGGTTCTGTTCCTGCTCGCGGGCCTGGTGTCGGCGGCCGCCATGCTTGTTCTCGCGCTCATAACTCATCGTCCCCGCCCGTACCCCGAAGCCCGCGCCGGCCTCCGCCGCGGCGAGCGCTCGCCGCAATCGGATCAGAACTCCGCCGACTCCGCGACCGCCGCGTCGTACTACTTGCTTTCGACCGCAGACAGCCCGATGCACACCGCGTCCGGCGCCGCATCAACCACGCCGCACCACCGCTCCGCCGCGCCGCCGCCGCCCGCCGATCACGATCGCCCCTCGCACCATCACCACATCGGTGACCCGGCCTGGGAATCGTCCGGCGGCGGAGCGGAAGGTGGAGGTGGAGACGGAGGCGGAGGTGGCGGTGGAGGTGATGGTGGGGGTGGGGGTGGGGGCGGTGATGGCGGCGGCGGCGGTGGTGACTAACGAGAGAATCAGGACATCTGGTCACACACGGCGAGCCGGTGCGTCCTTGCCCCGGCGCCGCACGCGTTGGCGTCTCTCGTGATCTCGACACGCACGCGTTCCCCGTTCGCGCGGCCACGAAGGCCGGAAAGGAAAAACCCCGCGTCCTGTGACGCGGGGCTTTCGAGTTGCAGAGTCACGATTCAGAGAATCCGAATCAGCACTCAACCGATCGTGTCACGCTCAGGCGCGACGGCGACGGGCGGCGACGAGGCCGGCCAGACCCAGGACGCTGAGGGCGCCGGGGGTCGGGATGCGCTCGACAGCGAAGTCATCGAACAGCACCGTGTGTCCGCCGCTGTTGGTGGTGGACGTGTTGGACCGGACGACCCAGAGATCGGCATCACCGAAACCGGTCGCGCTGAAGTTCGCCCACGTCGCACCCAGGCCCGCGGTGCTCAGCTCGATCCCGTTCACGTAGAACCGCGCCCGCTGCAGGCTGAAATCGGCCTCGACCGCGACTTGGTTGTACGCATTGGCGATGACAGCGCCCGGCGCGGTGGAGGCCGTCTGAGTGCCGGTCGCATTCCGGAGCACGATCGCGCCGTCGTTGCGAATGCGGAGACCGCCAAGGAAGTTCCCAACGTCGTCGAACAGTTCGATCCCGCCGGCCGTCTGCCGGTTCAACGCCGCGGTCGGCTGGTTCAGGACGGCCGTGTACACCGATGCGCGGATGATGCTGTTGGGGGCCGAGATCGGGGTCACGACGGTCGGACGGGCGCTCCACTGCGAACCGGCCGCTGCCGCCGCGGCGCTGTTGACGAACGCGAACTGCGATCCCGTCCGTGCGAAGCCCGGCTGGTTGCTCACTTGGAAGAGCGAGACCGGGGAGCTGAAGTTCGACCAGAGATCCTGGCCGTCCAGGTTGCCAACGGCAATCGCCGGAGCCTCAAACGACGTCGAGTACAAGGTCGTCGCCGACGCGCTGGCGCCGACGGCCGCGATCATCGCGGCGGCAATCACATTCTTCATCTGCCTCTCTCCTGGAAACAAAGTCCATGCACACACCCCGCAAGCTCCCGCGGAGCCCGCTTCCAAGGTGCTGACCTGAAGAAGGAGAAAGGCTGCCTCGTTCACTCACCACGCGGCGGAAAACGCGCGGCACGATGCAGGTCTTGTCTCTCTCCCTCCCTCAAATCGCTCCGTAAGTATACGGAGATTCGCCCATACCGCTCCACGCAATTCGTGTCGAAACGTGGTTATCAGACGTACGCAGCATCGCCGCTACGCTTCCCGCGGGTCGAGCGCCATCGCGATCGCCGCGGGCACCATCGCGCGCGTCGCTTCATCCAGCCGCCCATGGGCCAGCGCCGCCCGGATCGCCGTCGCGTTCGCGTCCACCGGTTGCACCGCGACGATCCCCGAACCGAGTGCCGCCAGTTCCGAAGCGCTCCACGCGCCGGTCGCGCCCAGCGCCGCCGTCAGTTTCTCCCGCGTCGTTTCCACGCCGCCACGCAGCATGATCAGCGGCGGGGCCAGCGCGACGATCTCCCGCGGCTCGCGCCAGCGGTGCAGCGCCAGCGCCTGATCCGCCCCGATCAACAGCCGCAGCGCCGCGCCCGGGCGCAGCCGCCGCAGCCGCCGCAGCGTGTCGATGGTGTACGTCGCGGCACCGCCGCCGCGCTCGAGCTCGTCGGTCCAGATCGCGGCATGATCGATCTCCGCCAGCGCAAGCCGCAGCAGTTCCACCCGACGCGCATCAGGGAACACCGGGCCGCTTGATTTGTGCGGGCTGCGAGCCGCCGGAACATACACCAGCCACGCATCGTGCAGGCCCGAGAGCACGCGGGCTTCGACGACGGGCTTCACGTGGCCCCAGTGCGGCGGATCGAACGTGCCGCCGAAGACGATCAGTGTCCGAGCCTCGCTCGGCACCGCCAAAGGCGTGATCGGCGCATCGTCCATGCCAGAGCGTAGTGGGGGAGTGGCAAGTCTGTCAGTTCTCGCCAGCATACGCGCCGGGTTCAGCCGAGCGCGTGCCATCGACCGTGCCGCGTGCGTGAAGGCGATTCCGACGCTCGCTCACTCGCGCGGATCGGCGATCATCATCGCCCGCCCTTCGGCGTGCATGTCCTCCAACCGAAGCGCCGGGAACCGCTCGCCCAACTGCTCCTTGCTGAGGTTCGCCGCCAGCACGTTCCCGCTCCGGTCGCACACCGTGTACACCTCGGTACCGCCGCGGCTGTCCACGCGGACGAGGTGCTCGGCACCGATCAGCGTCAGCAGGTTCTTGCTCGGGGCGGCCGCCGAGCGGTCCGCCGCGTGCAGCGTGGGCGTCTTCGCGCTGACCGGCTTGGCGGAGAACGATCGTCCGAGCGCGACGATGCTCACGAACCCCACCGCGAGGGCGGTCCATTCCATGCGATTCAGCGGGCGTGACGGGATCATGTCCCAACATCGGCACAGACCCGCCCCCGATGCAGGCGGATCACGCCCGTCTCCGCCACCCCACGCCGCGATCCTCGACACCCGGCACCAAACCCGCCGAAACCGCGCGACCGGCACAGGCGAAACCATTCAACGCATCCGGCTACACCCCCGCATCCCCCCAAAGGGAACCGCCCGGCGTGCTGCCGGCCGCGTTCGTCCCGCCTATATTTCTCGGCATTCAGTTCGCTTCCGGCCCCGTCGTCTAGCCTGGTCCAGGACACATCCCTTTCACGGATGCGACATGGGTTCGAATCCCATCGGGGTCATTTTCAGCCTTTGAGCCTGCCGCCGTCGCCGATTCGCGGGCGACGAGAAGTCCTTGCGGGCAATGTGGAGGGATCGCCCGGGACGGGCGCCCGCCCCCGGCCCAAAGGCGACGGTCTTTTTGATGCATGAGCATGGTCGTGGCCACCCCAGTTGACGGGCCCGCGGTCGCACGCGCGTCCGGTCCTGCGCAGAGCCCCGCCCGGCACCGATCCGGGGTCTGATCGCGCCCGCACGCCGCGAGACGGCGCCGATTATCGGTCGCGCATGGACCATCTGCGCGTTTTTCCCGAGGCCGGCGCGCACTCGGGCTCGCGATTTCCGCCAGAACTATGTGTTTCGGTGTGTTCTTGGACAGCCGGTGCATGCCGAACCCGGTCCATGCAGACGAGGAGCCTGAGAGGACACGAGATTCTGAGCCCCGCCGATTACCAGCCCGGAGATTCGATGCTGCACTCGCATCCAAAGTTCGAATACTCGAACGCGGCAACATGGTGCATCAACCCTTGGTTCTTGAGAATATTTCTCGGTGTGCTGGCCGCGGCAATCCTGCCCGTCGCCAGTGCGCGAGTCCAGCCCGGATCGCCGCCGCCGGTGGTGTACGTGGCGACGGGAAACACGGCCTGGAGCTCTGGACTCTTTGGATCGTGGACGAACTACGCCTCATGGCAGACCGACTCGCTCTCGTCGCCCGGCTTTGACTATGTGAATAGCGATGCCGTGGGCGACAGCTTTGCGAGCACCGTCAAAGCGGTGGGGCGATTCGACGGATCGGATATGACGCTCATCACCGGATCGTCAATGATCCGCGCGTCCTGCTGCTGCACCCTCAACAGTGTGGGCTCCAACAACACACTGGAAGTCTGGGTGCGTGGTGCACCCGGGACGGTGCGTTACAATCTCCGGGTGACGCAGCAAGGCGCGTCGGCACGTTCGGTCTCACCAGAGACACCGCAGCCGGAGAGTCCATTCCCCGGCCTCACTGCGACGTTCAACGGCCAGACAGCTCCCGCTTCAATCCAAATTCTCATCGACGACACGGACGCGTCGGCGGGGGGACCGACGCGAGAGTTCACGCAGTACCCCGGCGTGATCTACACCCGGGCACGCGTTGTCAAGGCAGACACCTTTGTAGACATCACGCAGGGATTCTGCTCCTGCTGCGGATGCTGCGCAGGCGGAAGCTACGCCGCGTCGGTGTACGTGGACGTCACCACGACCTTCGACTTTGAAGTGCTCTGCGAGTCGGCGACCTGGCTTGAGCCGCCAAGCGGCGGAATCCACGGAACGGTGGAGGCCGCCATCTCGCTTCCCGACGGGGACGTCGTGGTCGGCGGCGGCTTCGCCTTCGCGGGTGGTCCGCTCGTCAACAACATCGCAGGCTGGGATGGGGCGTCGTGGTCGGGACTGGGCGTTGGACTGAACGGGCGGGTCGAAGCGATCGCGGTACTTCCCAACGGAGACATCGTGGCGGGCGGCAGTTTCCGCTCTACCGCGGGCGGCGTGCAGGTCGACCGAATCGCCCGCTGGAACGGGACGACGTGGTCGCCGCTCGGCTCCGGCATTGGGAACCTGAGCGCGACGGTCGAAGCAATCGCGGTTCTTCCCAATGGCGATCTCGTGGTCGGTGGCAACTTCACGACAGCGGGCGGCGTGACTGTGAACAGTATCGCTCGGTGGGATGGGAACACTTGGAGTTCGCTCGGATCCGGAGTCAGCGGTCCCGTCTACACAATCGCGGTTCTTCCCGATGGCGATCTCGTGGTCGGCGGCTTCTTCACGACAGCGGGCGGCGTGACCGTGAACAGTGTCGCTCGGTGGGACGGCAATACCTGGAGTTCGCTCGGATCCGGATTCAACAGCGCCGTCTACGCGTTGGCGGTGCTTCCCGACGGAGACATTGTGGCGGGCGGCTCTTTCTCCTCCACAGCCAACGGCGAGACTCTAAATAGGATCGCGCGGTGGGACGGAAGTACGTGGCGACCGATGGGCACCGGGATGAACGGCTCGGTCGATGCCCTCGCAGTCCTTGCAAACAGTGACCTCGTGGCGGGCGGCAGCTTCACGACCGCGGACGGCGTGACGGTGAACAGGATCGCTCGGTGGGATGGCAACACCTGGTATTGGAGTTCGCTCGGATCCGGAGTCAACGATTCCGTCGACGCGTTGGCCGTGCTTCCCAACGGAGACATCGTGGCGGGCGGCGGCTTCACCACAGCGGACGGCGTGACTGTAAACAGGATCGCGAGGTGGAGCGGCACATCGTGGCATGCGATGAACGGCGGACTGGCTGGGAACGTGGTGAGTGCATTCGCCGTCACGGCCAGCGGGAGACTCGTTGTGGGCGGCTCTTTCGGTTCGGCTGGCGCGATGCCGGTGAACCGCATCGCACGCTGGAACAGAACATCCTGGACGCCGATCGGCTCGGGCTTGGACGGTACAGTTCGGGCGGTCCTTTCTCTCGCGAACGGCGATCTTGTGGCAGGCGGCGACTTCACAACAGCGGGCGGAGTGACTGTGAACAGGATCGCTCGGTGGGACGGAAACGCGTGGCGGCCGATTGGCACCGGGATGAGCAACAACGTCCGTGCCCTCGCGGTACTTGCAAACGGTGACCTCGTGGCGGGCGGCGACTTCCTCACGACAGTGGAGGGCGTGACCGTGAACCGGATCGCTCGGTGGGACGGAAGCGCGTGGCGGCCGATGGGTACTGGGATGAACGGCAGGGTCAGCGCCCTTGCGGTCCTCGCAAGCGGCGACCTGGTGGCGGGCGGCGAGTTCACGACAGCGGACGGCGTAACTGTGAACAGGATCGCTCGGTGGGACGGAAATGCGTGGCGGACGATGGGCACTGGTATGAACGGCTCGGTCAATGCCCTCGCAGTGCTTACAAACGGCGACTTTGTGGCGGGCGGCCGGTTCACCACCGCGGGAGGAGTCCCGGCCAATCAGATCGCCCGCTGGAACGGCTTCTCTTGGTCCGCAGCCTTCGAGACGCTCAATGAGCCCTTCCAAGATGGATCGAACTTGGTGCTGTGTATCGCGGTCTTGCCGAGCGGGGCGATCGTCGCCGGTGGCGATTTCACGCGCCTCGGTGGACTGACGGTGAATCGCATCGCTCGATCCAGCGGTTTCTCCTGGTCGCCGATGGGTTCGGGAATCAACGCCGGAACGAGCGGCAGCGTGAGCGAACTTCTGGTTCGACCGAACGGCGAGGTTCTTGTCTTCGGGTCTGTTATTACTGCCGGGAGCGTGCTGACCAGGAATCTTGCGATCTGGTCACCGGGCTGCAACGAGTGCCGAGGTGACCTTAATCAAAACAACATGGTCGACGACGCCGACTTCCAGATCTTCGCCCCCGCCTACGACCTCCTCGACTGCGCCGACCCCGCGATGCCCAGCGGCTGCCCCGCCGACCTCAACGCCGACGGCCTGGTCGACGATGCCGACTTCAGCATCTTCGTCGTTGCGTACGACACGCTGGTGTGCCCGTAGCCGGATGCCGTGGACCGAAGATCGACCGGGGCGAACTCCGGCCAAGTCTCGCAAGAGCGGTATGCGGCACGTCGGATGCTACGGCTCGTCGCCGGGCGCGAACTGCTGGTGCGCTGCCGCGAAGCCGTCCACCCAGCGGATGAACAGGTCCGACACCGCTGCGTTCCGCTTCGCGGCTTCGCACTCCGGACCGATCTGCGCCTGGGCGCGGGCCGCGTCTTCCAATCGCCCGGCGGCCCGGAGCGCCGTCGCCCTGGCGGCCAGGGCCCGGAGCTGGACCACCGCCAATTGCGATCCGATGTGATCGATGGGATGCTGCTCGCGCAGCGCCGCGATCACGTGCTCGGCGTGGTGCAGCGCGTTGGCCCAAGCGCCGCGCTGCAGCGCCAACCGGGCCAGCGGTTCGTGCACCGACTCCACATACTTGTTCCGGTCGTCGGAGTCCAGCGTCGCCGGTTGCAGCGCCGCGATCGCAGCCTGCGCCTCCGACAGCGATGCCTCGGCGATCCGATCCTGCCGCGCATCCAGCGCCGCGCCGGCGTACGCCACCGACGCCTTGATGAAGGTCTTAAGAAACACGATGTTTCCCGGATCCGTGGCCAGCAGCGTCCGTGCCGCCGCGGTCGCGCCCTCGAGGTCCGCCAGCGCATCGGCGCCCCGTCCGGCGATCACCGCTTCGACGCCCCGACGCGTCAGCACCCGCGCCCGTGCCTCCAGCGTGCGCCAGTTCGTCGCATCCACCCGCATCATCGCCTCCGCGACCTGTGCGGCACGCTCGACGTGATCGCCCGACGGCTGATCGAGCGTCGAGCCCGCGAGCCGCCAGTGCGACCAGAACAGGTTGCTCAGCAGCCGGACATCCCGCGGATGGCGTGCGGCCAACTGTGCGTCGATCTCCAGCGCCCGAACATGCATCGCGCGCCAATCGCCACCGACTCTCGACCGGGTGTCGCCCAGCTTGACGATCACCATCGAGGCCGCGTGCGCCGTGTCGATTGCCCCGTCCCCGAGCCGCATCGCGGTCTCGTAGAACGCGACGGCCCGTTCGTAGTGTGGCAGCGCCGCACGGTACTGCAGCCGATCGAGCTGCACATCGCCTCGGGCCGCGAAATAGGCGCCGACAATGCGTGCCGCACGGGCATCTTCCTCCGCTCGCCATGAGATGCGATCGACATCGGGTCCGATCGATTCCAGCAGCCGCTCCCGGTCCTCCAGCGTGCCCACCCGCGGCGCCAGCGGTGCGATGACATGCGTGACCACCGCGTCCAGCGCGTTCATCGCTGCGTCGTGGGCGATCGCGGCGCGCCGAAGCGACAGCACGCTGCCGGTTCCGGCGGTCACCAGCAGCGCGGCGATCGCCCCCGCCGCCAGCACGGACTTTTTCCGCCGCACCGCCAGCGCGCTCAGGCGCTGCAGCATCGTGTACGAGCGGGCCGCGACCGCGCGTCCCGCGGCGAGCGCCCGCAGATCCCTCGCCAGGTCTGCCGCACTCGCGTACCGACGCCCCGGATCACGCTCGACACACTTGATCAGCACCGCCTCGGCATCGCCGCGGAACGCCGCGAGCGTTGACCGTCGCACCGGCGCCTCCAGCATGGCCCGAAGCGCCGGCGCGATCTCCTCCTCGCCGCTCAGGAAGGGATGGACACCCGTCAGTGTCTCAAAGACGATCACGCCGAGCGAAAAGACATCGGACCGGGTGTCCATCGAGCGCGACTGGCCGGAGAGCTGCTCCGGGCTCATGAACCGCAGCGTCCCGAGCACCGTCCCTGCCAGCGTCATCGCTTGCGTCGCGTGGTCGCTTCGCGCCATCGAGGCCAGCCCGAAGTCGATGATCCGCGGCCCGGCAGCAGCGTCGACCAGGATGTTCTTGGGCGCCAGGTCTCGGTGCAGCACGCCGCGGCGATGGGCGTGATCGATCCCGTCGCACACCCGGGCGAGCAGCTCGCAGCGTTCCGCGAACGCGAGCTCGCGGGCACGGCGGTCCAGCGTCACGCCCTCGACATATTCCATCGCGATGAACGGGCTGGGATCCTCGGGCGACACGCTGCCGCACTCATAGACCCGCGCGATCGCGGGATGATCCAGCCGCGCCAGCGCCTCGGCCTCGAAGAGCAGCCGGCGTGCTTCCAGCACCGAGGAGCCCGCCCGGAGCACTTTCACCGCCACCGGGCGCCGGGGCCGATCCTGCTCCGCGAGGTAGACCCGCCCGAAGCCCCCGCGGCCGAGTTCGCGGACGACGCGATAGCGTCCGATGGATGTCGGCGTCAGCGCCTCGGCCAGCGGCTCGAGCAGTTGGGCGCTCGCTGCACCCACCGAAACCCCGAGAAACTCGCCCGTCGGTGAATCGTGCGCGAGCAGCTCGCGCACCGCCGAACGCACCTCGTCGCTGAGTGTCTCGTCGGAGTCCAGCAGGCGATCGCGCTGACCGGCGGGTTCCACACGCATCCGATCAAACACCTCGAAGGCACGGCGGAGGACCTCGGGGCTGGGTGCGGCGCGGTTCATGGCGAGTCCCCTTCGTCGCTCGGCTCGCCGCGTTCCGAAAGGTCCTTGGCCAGAAACGCTTTGGCGCGATTCCACCGCGAGCGGACCCGGCTCATCGGAATATCCATCGCATCGGAGATCTGTTGGAACTCCATGCCGCCCCACAGCCGAAGCTCCGCCACGCGGGCCGATTCGGCGCACACTTGGGAAAGACTCCGCATGGCATCATCGATCTCCACAACGTCGATCGCCGGTTTGGCCTTGGCGAGGTCGTTGGTGTGCAGCGAGATCTTCATCGGGCCGCCGCGCTTCTGGGCCATCGAAGCCCGCGCGACATCGACGACCGTCCGACGCATGATCGTCGTCAGGACCGCGAGCAGGCGGGCCTCATCGGTCTTGGCGGCGGTCGCCGCGAGACCACCCTCCTCGATCAGCCGCAGGAACGCCATGTGTACCAGCGAACTCGCCCGAACCCATCGTTGAGCCCGATCGCCCTGCAGGGTGCGAGTTGCGATCTCCCGCGCCCGCTCGTACACGAGCGGCAGCACGTCGCCATCCTCCCTTTCCCCGGGCTGTCTTTGGCCTCGATGCTCCTCCACGCCGCTGGCCTCCGTTTCAGACAGAAAATTTACACGGGTGCGCGCACCGGCGCTCGCGATTTTCGCCAATTGCAAGGAGACAGCGACAGTCCATGTGACCCGAACGGTCACCGGATGTCTTTTGGACTTGGAGGCCGCCCGCCCAACTTCGCGGCGCACCTCCTGCGGGCTTTGGGCGGGTTCGACGATGGCGGCGGCTCCGGCAAGGCGGTTTGTCGGAGTTGCCGCGTCGTCGTTCAGCAAGCTGTAAGTCGGGCTCACGCCATCCGCAGGCTCGCCTCGGGCAGCTCATCGGGCGTGTGGGCCGTCGCCTTGTGCGTCCCCGCGATCAGCGAGTAGATGCACGGCACGACAAAGAGCGTGAAGAACGTGCTGATCGCCATGCCGGTCACCAGCACGATGCCGATGCTGTTGCGGGCCTCGGCGCCCGCGCCGGTCACCAGCACCAGCGGGAAGTGCCCGAAGACCGTCGCCGCCGAGGTCATCAGGATCGGACGCAGCCGCGTCGCCGCCGCCTGCTTCACCGCCTCAACCTTGTCGAGCCCGGTGGACTGCATGTGGTTCGCGAACTCCACGATCAGGATGCCGTTCTTTGCGACCAGTCCCACCAGTGTGATCAATCCCACCTGCGAGTAGATGTTGATCGTGGTGAAGTCCAGACACGTGAAGATCAGGGCGCCCGTCAGGGCCAGCGGCACCGAACCCAGCAGCACGATGAGCGGGTCGCGGAAGCTGCCGAACTGGGCCGCGAGCACGAGATAGATCAGGCCGATGGCGAGGCCGAGCGTGCCGGCGAGCGATGAGCCCTCGGTGCGGATCTGGCGGCTCTCGCCGGCGTAGTCGATCGCGTAGCCGGCGGGCAGGATGCCCCTACCGAGAGATGTTCCCTTCGCGGCGATCTCCACTGCCCGAAGAGCCTCTTCTTTCGTTACCCCTGGAGCGGCAACTCCCTGAATTTTGAAGCTGTTGCGTTGCTGGAACCGAGTCAATGCCCGCGGGGCCGCCGTGGTTTCCAGCTTCATGAATGAGGATGCCGAGACCAACCCGCCGTCGGCTGCTCGAACCTTGAGGTTCTTGATCGCGTCGGGTGTGCTGCGCGCGTGATCCTCTACCTGCGGGATCACCTTATAGCTGCGGCCATCATGATTGAAGCGATTGGTGTACCCACCACTGAGCAACACGGCAAGATCGCGTCCGACCGACGCCAGATCGAGGCCCATATCGGCCACCTTCTCGCGGTCGATCAAAATCCGTGTCTGCGGCAGATCGACCTTTAGGTCCGTATCAGCATACATGAACTTCCCCGACGCGTACGCCGCGCGCACCAGTTCTTCGGCGTAGATCGACATCTGAGCTGCTTCGTCCGTGCTCGTCACCATCATCTCAACATCGAACTGACCGGCCCCGGGGAGTGGCGCAGGCAAAATCGCAATCGACCGAACGCCGGGGACAGCCATGAGCTTCGGAAACACCGCGTTGCGCATTTCCTCTGTGGAAACGTTGCGATCGCTCCAGTCCTTCGCCTGGATGCCGCCGAAGCCCATCGTCGGCGACATCATCACTTGAAACAAGAACTTGCGATCGGGAAGATCCATGAAAGCCTGACCGACCTGGTCAAAGTACCTGAGGGAGTAGTCCAATGAAGCATCGGGCGAAGATTGAATTACTGCGAAAACGATGCCTTCGTCCTCGGTCGGAGCCAATTCCGAGCGCGAGAACTTGTACAGCGGATAGCCTGCGGCCGTGATCAAGAGCGCGCCGATCACCACCGCCCAGCGCATCTGCATCACGAACGCCAAAGCCCGTTCGTAGATCGCCTTCAGGCCCTCGAACTGTCCGTTCACAAGCCGCTGGAAGCGGCCTTCCTTCGCCCCATTCGGCACCATCCACGCGCTCATGATCGGCGACAGCGTCACGGCGACCACGCCCGAGATCACCACCGCCGCGGCGAGGGTGAACGCGAACTCGCGGAACAGCATGCCGGTCAACCCGCCCTGGAAACCGATCGGGGCGTACACCGTCGCCAGCGTGATCGTCATCGCGATGATCGGGGCGAACAGCTCCCGGGCCGCGATCACCGCGGCCTGGATCGGCCCCTTGCCCTCGCGCATGTGCCGTTCCACGTTCTCAACCACCACGATCGCGTCGTCGACGACCAGGCCGACCGCGAGCACGATGGCGAGAATCGTCAAGAGGTTCAGCGAGAACCCGAAGAACAGCATCGCAAGGCACGCGCCCACCAGCGACACCGGCATGGCCACCAGCGGCACCATTACCGTGCGGATCGAACCCATGAACAGGAAGACCACCACGCCCACGATCGCGACTGTCTCGATCAGCGTCTTGACGATCTCCTTGATCGCGTTCTCCATGTAGTACGTGCCGTCGTACGCGAGCGTCATCTGCACGCCCGGCGCCAGCTTGGGCTCGATCTCCTTCAGCTTGGCCTTCAATGCATGTGCGACCTCGAGCTCATTGGCCGATGGCAACGGCCAGACACTGAACCAGATTGCCGGCTCCAGGTTGAATCCGGCGCGGCCGTTGGCCTCCTCGCTGCCCAGCTCCACCCGCGCCACGTCTGCCAAGCGCACAATCGTGCCGTCGCGCTCGCGAACGATGAGTTGCTTGAACTCGTCGGCCGTGCGAAGGTCGGTGTCGGTCATCAGGTCGACCTGCACGTCCTTGCCCTTGGTGCGGCCGACCGTGGCGAGAAAGTTGTTGCGCACCAAGGCCTGCTGCACATCGCCGGGCGTGACGTCTAAGGCGTCGAGCTTGGAAGAATCGAGCCAGATTCGCATCGCCAACGGCAGCGGCCCCTCCAGCCCCACGCGCTGCACGCCCGGGATCGACTGCAATTCCGGCTGCAGCTCGCGCGACATGTAGTCGTTGAGCTGCGGCAGGGGCATCGAAGTCGACGTCATGCTGATGTAGAACGTCGCGTATGGCTTGTCGGTCCGCTGGATCTCGATCGACGGCGATTCCACGCCCGCCGGAAGCTCGCTCCGCACCTGGTTCAGCCGCGCCGAGATCTCCGCCAGCGCCGCGTTGCTCGGGTGATTGAGCCGCAGACGCACGGTGACCGTGCTGATGCCCGCGGTGCTGGTCGACTCGATGTAGTCGATGCCGTCGATCGCCGACACCGCCTTCTCGATCGGCGTCGTGACGAATCCGCGGATGGTCTCGGCGCTGGCACCGATGTACGCGGTGTTGATGATGATCGCGCTCGATTCCAGCCGCGGATACTGACGCACCGGCAGCGACGAGATGGAACGCCAGCCCAGCGCGAGGATGATCAGGTTGATCACGATCGCGACGACGGGCTTCTTGATGAAAATGTCAGTCAGAAAGTTCATGGGTCACCAAAGGGCCAAAGGGCCAAATCGCCAAAGATCCAAGTGTCGGAGTGCCGCGTTCGGCCATCTGGCCCTGTGGCCATTTGGCGCTTCTCGCGTTACTTGCCCGCGTCCGCCGTCTGCGGCCCCTGCGCCGCCCCCGGCGGCGGGCCCTCCATCACCATCGCGCCCTCGTAGAGCTTGAACGCCCCGTCTGCAGCGATCTTCTCGCCTTCCTTCAGACCGTCCAGCACGATGATCGAATCACCCAGGTTCGCACCCAGCGTCACCTTCCGCTGGTGCGCCGTCATCGGCGGCGGACCCTGCTGCGCGCCCGGCGGTGGGGGTGGTCCCGGCGGCATCTTGCTCATGTCCATCGGTCCGAGCACGAAGACGTGGTCGCCGAACGACGCACGACGCACCGCCGTTGCCGGCACAACGACGTACGGCTTCGCAGCTTCCGTCGGTACTTCGACATCGATGAACATGCCCGGTTTGAGCTTGTAACCCGGATTCGGCACGCTCGAACGCACCCGCACGTTGCGCGTCACCGGGTTCACGGTTGCGTCGATCGACACCACCGTGATCTTCGCTTCATCGGTTCCCAGCATTTCCGACTTTGCGGTGACAACCATGCCCGGTGCGACTCTGGCCGCGTGCTCTTGTGGCACTGCGAAGTCCAGATAGATGTCGTCCGTGAGCTCCGTCAGACTCACGATCGATGTGCCCTCGGCCAGATACTGGCCAGGGTGGACCGTCCGCATGCCGGCACGGGCCTTGAACGGCGCTTTGAGTGTCTTCTTGGCGATCACCGTTTCGATCTGGGAGACGCGGGCCGCCGCCTGATCGCGCTCGGCTTTGGATCTGGCCAACGATGAGTGTGCTCGATCGAGGGCTGCGGTCGCGCGTTCGACTTCACTCTTTGCTCTGTCAAGGTCGCTCTGTGCGACCGAACTCGCGGTCGCCGCGCTTTCGTACCGCTTCAGCGTGGTTCTGGCCAGGTCCAGCGACGACTGTGCGATCTTGATCTCGGCCTGCGAGACCTCGATGTTCGACTCCGCCAGCCGCAGCGCGGCTTGGGCCGCCGCCAGATCCGCCTTCTCCGTCTCGGTGCTCAGGGTGACGAGCACCTGCCCAGGCTCGACGGTCGCGCCGGACTCGAAGCCGACGCTGCTCACGACGCCGACGACCTCGTTGGCGAGAGCGACGTTTCGCACGGCGACGACGGTGCCGACCAGGCGCGACCGCGGCTGCCACGGGATCGTCTTGACGTCTGCCGCCGTCACAAACTGCGGCGGCACCATTCCGGCGAATGGGTTGGGAGCCGTGATCTGTCGGTACTTCCAGAATGCGACAGCGCCGCCGACGACGAAAAGCCCGGCCAGCGTGGCGAAGCCCGCGATGAATGGTGCCCGTTGCATATTTGAGTGTCCTGATTCCTTCCGGCATGGCGGTGTGCGCCGCCCTTTCCCACCCCTCGGGGCCACGTCGTGGTCGCCCGGTTGTTGATGCCTCGGAAAATGATAGGATTCGATAGTTGAAGTGGTCAAGTTTTCTGATATGATGACTTCGTGGCCTGTCGGATCATCAAACCCAAGGACCCCGCCGCCGCCGCTCGCGCCGAAGTGGTCGAGTTGCTCTTCGTCTACGTCGATCGCCTCAAGCAGCACTTCGACGATCTGGCCGAAGCCCACGGCCTCACCAGCGTGCAGGCCAAGGTCATGATGTCGCTTGACGACCCCGAGCCCATGCGAAGTGTCGCCGAGTGCCTAGGTTGCGATCCTTCCAATATCACGGGCGTCATTGACCGCCTGCAGGAGCGTGGCCTCGTTACCCGCGTGGAGGACCCACAGGACCGTCGCGTGAAGCGCATCACCGCCACCGCCGCGGGCCGCAAGCTGCGCGAGGCATTCGAGACCGACCTCTTCCGCAATGTTCCGGGCATGAAGACGCTTAGCAACGCCCAGATCGCGGACCTCCGCGACGCGCTCGCGAGCCTCGCCCGCCCGGAGACCAAGGCAAGCGAGCGCCCCGAGCCGCGGGCTTCAGCCCGCGCGGCTGGGTAGAGCGTCTCACCACCGAGACGCCGAGAAGCAGAAAAGAAAAGACCAGCATCAAGTGCCAGGTCACCGCGCCTCGCGGACGCGTCTTGAGTGATCGACGCAGATGCCGGCCAGCTCGGTTTCCATCGCTGTTCGTTGCCGATCTGCTCTGCTTCTCGTGGTTCGCCGATTGCTCTGTGATCTCAGACCTCAGACCTCAGATCTCAGATTTCACATTCTCCGCCCACCCCCATCCCTCCGATCTCCTCGCTGTGCCTCTGCGTCTCCGTGGTGAATTCCCGGTCTCCCAGCGTGCAAACGCGTCATCCGGTACCCTGCCATCATGCAGAAACCCGGTCTCGCCCTGCACTGGAAGGTCCTGATCGCCCTTGTCCTCGGCGTCCTCGTCGGCTCCATCGCCCATGAGTGGTGGACTCCCGAGGTCTGGAAGTCGCTCGGCGTCGGCGACGCCGCCGCGTTCCGCGCCTTCAAGCCCAGCGACGCTAACGCCGACGCCGGCGTCATCGCCGCCACCGTCCGCTTCCTCGCCGACGCCAACGAGTTCCTCGGCAAGCTCTTCCTCCAGTCCCTCCGCTTCATCGCCGTGCCCGTCGTGCTCTTCTGCCTGATCATCGCCGTCGCGGGAGTGGGGGATCTCCGCAAGATCGGGCGCATCGGCGTCCGCACGCTGCTCTGCTTCGGCCTCACGCTCGTCGTCGCCGTCGCGATCGCCGTAGTCCTCGGCAAGGTCGTCGCGCCCGGCACCTACGTCTCCGCCGACAGCCGCGCCCACATCCTCGCCCAATACGCCGGCGAAGCCGGACAGCGCGTCGCCACCGCCCACACGCTCAAGGACTCCGGCGTCTGGGCCTTCCTCCTCAACATCATCCCCACCAATCCCTTCAACGCGATCGCAAACGCCCAGATGATGCAGGTCGTCGCCTCCGCCTTCCTCATCGGAGTCGGCCTCACCCTCATCCCCAAGGACAAGTCCCGCGGCGTCATCGCCTTCGCCGAGGGCATCACCGAAGCCATCATGGAGCTCGTGCGGCTCATCATGCTCGCCGCACCCCTCGCCGTCTTCTGCCTGATCACCCAGTTCGTCGCCACCGTCGGACTCGGCGCCCTCAAGAGCGTCCTCGCCTACGCCTTCTGTGTCGTCGGCGGCCTCGCCATCGTCCTGCTCATCGAATACCCGCTGCTCATGTGGCTCCTCACGCCCAAGGGCAACAAGATGACCCCCGGCCGCTTCTTCCGCGGCATGGCCCCCGCCATGACCCTCGCCTTCAGCAGCAGTTCCTCCTCCGCCACGCTCCCCGTCACCATCCACTGCGCCAAAGACCGCCTGGGCGTCCCCGCCGACATCGTCAACTTCGTCTGCCCCATGGGCACCACGCTCAACATGGACGGCACCGCCCTCTACCAGGTCATCAGCGTCCTGTTCCTCGCTCAGCTCTATGGCATCGAGCTCTCCCTCGCGCAGCACATCACCGTCGGCATCATGTCCGCCGTCGTCGCCGTGGGAACCCCTGGCCTCCCCGGTGCCAGCGTCATCATGATGGCCATCGTGCTCGAATCCGTCGGCGTCCCCACCGAGGGCGTCGCCATCATCCTCGCGGTGGATCGGGTCTTGGACATGAGCCGCACCATCGTCAACGTCTCCGGCGACGCCGTCGCGTGTGTCGTGGTTGCCGGGAACGACATGCAGCAACCCGCTCCCCAGCCCGCATCCTGAAGCGCCGACGCTGACAAGTCTGCAAGAAGCCCTGTCCGTGGTGCCATCAGTCCGCCGGCTCTGCGGCGCGACTGATGCGTCTGGGACAACCACCGCACTCCCACGCGGAAGCGCACCGAAAGCCCTCGCAGCTTTCCACCCGCAAGACGAGCCTCGTTTCCGCTAGACTCGAAACCACACGAGCTCCAAGCGGAACAACCGCCATCGCCACGCCGTCGCAGCACGCTCATGCACACACGACCCACCCTGATCCCCGGTCTCGCAGGACTCGCACTCAGTGCGGCCTTGAGCGCCGTGCTCCTCGCCTGCTCCTCGAGCAATCAGCACGCCGCCTCCACGCCAGCATCCCCCACGCCGCCCGCCGTGCCAGCGCAGCCCGCCATCACCGCGCCGTCACTCTCGGATTCCAAGCCCGTCCACCTCCCCGGCCTCCACAACATCGTCGCGTATCACGATCACTACTACTCCGGCGGCGTCCCCGAATCTCCCGCCGCGTTCGACACGCTCAAGTCCCTGGGCATCAAGACCGTCATCTCCGTCGACGGCGCCGTCCCCGACGTCGAGTCCGCCCATGCCCGAGGCATCCGCTACATCCATCTCCCCATCGGCTACCAGGGTTTCGACGACCATCGCAGCCTCGAACTCACCCGCGCCACCCGTGACGCGCTCGCACAAGGACCCGTCTACATCCACTGCCACCACGGCAAGCACCGCAGCGCCGCCGCCGCGGCCGCCGCTGTCACCGCCCTCGGCTACATGTCCGCCGACGACGCCATCGCCCGCATGAAAGTCAGCGGCACCTCCCCCAGCTACACCGGTCTCTACGCCTGTGTCGCCAACACCATCCCCGTCGATGCCGACACCCTGAACACCATCCCCGACGACTTCCCCAGCGTCTCCAAGCCCGCCGACTTCGTGCAGGCCATGGTCGATCTGGATGAGATGCTCGAGCATCTGACGCTCATCCGCGAATCAAGCTGGAAGACACCGGCGGATCACCCCGACCTCGTCCCCGCCGCCGAGGCCGGCCGCCTCGCCGACACGCTCCGTTTCCTCGCCGATTCCACCCGCGCCCGACGCGAAAAGCCCGGCTTCGCGCAGGCCCTGCTCGAAGACGCCGCCGAGGCCAAGCAGCTCGAAGAGGCCCTCGTCGCCAACGCCGACGCCGCAACGCTCGACGCGCAGTTCACACTCGTCGTCGCCTCCTGCAAGGACTGCCACACGAAGTACCGGGATTGATGCGAGCCCCGCAGAACGAACCCCACGCGCAAGCGTGGGGCCACAGCGATTCCCGTTCTCGCTCGACACATCTCGCCCCGTTGTCGATCGCACCCGCAATCGCGGATCACGAGCCGGGCCGTCCGTGCCCCGGCTGTGCACGTTCCCATGGCGCACGCCGCATCCGCGCAGACGCTTGCGTCGCGCGGCGCGACAACGCATCCGCGCGATGCCTTGATTACTACATCGCCTCTACGTTCTCCGCGTTCTCCGCGGTGAATGACCTTTACTTGCTGCTCTCGCGGATCACCAGCTTCGTCCCCACCTTCATCCGCGTCGCCGGCTTCTCGCTGTCGGTCACGCGCTCCACCAAGAGCCGCACCGCCGCCGCTCCCACATCCTGCAGCGGCACCCGCACCGTCGACAAACTCGGCCGCACCAAGGTCGCCAGCCGCGTGTCGTCGAACCCCACGATCTTCACATCCTCCGGCACCCGCAGCCCCGCCTCCTGCGCCCCCTGCATCACGCCCAGCGCGATCTCGTCGTTCGCCGCCAGCACCGCGCACCCCTTGAGCCGCGTCGAACGCTCCCGCGCCCACGTGCGGCCCCAGTCCACCGAATACTCCCCGCAGCTCACCTGCGGCTCCGTGCAAGGCCTCCCCGCCTTCGCCAGCGTCGCGCAGAATACCTCGGCACGCGCCTTGGTGTCGAAGTTCTCCTTCGGCCCGCCCACGAAGAAGCACTGCTCCGGCGCCGTCGTCGACAGCAGGTGCTCGGTCGCCTCGCGCGTCCCCTCGGTGTTGTCCACCGACACGCTGTCCACGCCCGGCTCGCTCACCTCCGCGTCCAGCACCACCGTCGGCAGCGCCGCGTCCAGCGTCTCCCGCCACAGCTCCGAGTTGGGCTCGGTCATCATCAGCGCCAGGCCGTCGATCAAGCCGAACGCCAGGTTCTCCGTCCGCGTCGGGTGCCCGTGGTCGTGGGCGTCAGAGCTCACGAGCAGGTGATACCCCAGCCGCCGCGCCTCGCCGTCGGCCCCGCGCAGGAGCTCGGAGTAGAACTCGCCGAAAATGTCCGGAAGCACGATCCCCAGCACCTTCCCGCCCCGGCCGCTCAGGCCTTGGGCGTAGGCATTGGGCACATACCCCAGCTTCTTGATCGCGTCCCGCACCCGCGACGCGGTTTCCGCCGTCACCAGCGTGGGCTGATTGACGACCCGGCTGACGGTGGCGATGGAAACCTTGGCCTCGCGGGCCACGTCCTGAATCGACGCCCCGCTCCGACCGCCGCCGATCCGGACGTTCGGCTTCCCGTTGGTTTTTGCCCGCGGTGACACAGCCCCATGGTAACGCCTGAAAGCCTTTTCGCGAGCGCTGTCGGTCATTGCACCGAGCTTTTCCAGCCCAATAACTCATGAAAACGCTTTCACGTTCCGCGTTTTCCCCGTATCCTTTCCTCATGCTCCCCCACGCCGCCCTCCTGCTCGTCGCCGGTTCACTCGCCGCTTGCGCCGCCGCGCCCACCGGCTCCAGCGCCGCCGACAAGCCCGTCGCCGCCGAGTCCATCCGCATCGAGGCGCCCGCCGCGGTCGCGCGCCCGCCCTTCCGATTCAATGACGCCGACGACGCCTTCCTCGAAGATGTCTCCTACGGCGCCTTCAAGTTCCTCTGGGAGACCGCCAGCCCGTCCACCGGCATGCCGCCCGATCGCGCCAGCAAGAGCACCATCAGCGTCGCCGGCGTCGGTTTCTTCCTCTCCGGCATCCCCATCGCCATCGAACGCGGCTGGGTCACCCGCGAGCAGGCCACGCAGCGCGTCCTGCTCATGCTCCGCACCCTCGAGCGCGACCCCGCCATCCGCAAGGCCGGACTCTTCCAGCACTATCTCGACGGCACCACCGGCGGCATCCACCCCGACACCAATCTCGAGCACGTCGTTTCCACCATCGATTCCGCCCTGCTCTTCGCCGGCATTCTCACCGCCTCCGCCTACTTCGGCGGCGAGATCCAAACCATCGGCGATCGTCTCTTCACCGACGCCAACTGGCAGTTCTTCCTCGGCGGCCCCGAAGGCAGATCCCACGAACGCGGCTTCATCTCGCTGGGTTGGAAACCCAAGGACAAGAAGAACCCGTCGGGCGCTGGCTCCATCTTGCCGTACTACTGGATGGACTCGGGCTGCGAACACCGGCTCACCACCTTCCTCGCCGTGTGCGCTCCCACGCCCGAGCACCGCGTCGATCCCGCGCTCTATTACAAGCTCCGCCGCCAACTCGGTCAGTACACCTTCAAGGGCAACCCGAGCACCCTGCCCGCCGACCTCGACCCCAGCACCGGCCCCGTGGTGTGGTTCCCGTACTCCGGCGCGCTCTTCGTCAACACCTTCAGCCACCTGTGGCTGAACTACGCCGCGCTCGGGCCCGACAATCCCGCGGCACTCGGCGTTCCCGCCCGCTCGCCCGTCGACTGGTGGGAGAATAGCCGCCGCATGACTATCCTCCATCGCCTCAAGGCCATCGAGAATCCCATGCAGCTCCCCACCCTCGGCGTGAACGCCTGGGGCCTCACCGCCTCCGACTATCCCAAGGGCTATCTCGTCGCCGGCGTCTTCCCCGACGATCTGCCGATCGCCAACTGGAAGCGCGACATCGACTACTCCAAGTTCCGCGCCCCGGATGAATGGGGCGACGGCACCATCGCGCCCTACGGCGCCGGCTGCGCCATCCTCTTCCAGCCCGACGCCGCCGTCCGCGCCATGCGCTACTACCAGTCCCTCACCAACACACAGGGCAAGCCCCTCGCCTGGCGCGATCCGCGCAAGCCCGCCGATCAGGGCGGCGGCTACGGCTTCCTCGACGCCTTCAACCTCAAAGGCCCCGACGGCACGCCCTGGGCCACCGACGAGTATCTCGCCATCGACCAGGGCCCGCTCCTGCTCGCCATCGAGAACGCCCGCACCGGAAACGTCTGGAAGTGGTTCCACGCCCACCCGTTCGTGCAGGCGGGGCTCGAACGCTTGAAGCTCGGCACAAAGTAGCCCGGCCACGATCCACGGTGCCACTCCCGGTGCCACCAGTCCGCGGCTGCTTTGAGCCGCGCGACTGGTGCGGACTGGAACAACCGCTTCCATCCCCGCGCCAAGCATCAGTCGCGCCGCAGCGCCGGCGGACCGACGGCACGAACGCGACGGCACCAACGCGACGGGACCAATCGCGTCGCGGACCTTTCTACCCTTCCCCATGCCCGATCGCCCCCGCGTGATCATCGTCGGCGGCGGATTCGCCGGCCTCGAGGCCGCCCGCGCCCTCGCCCGCGCCGACGTCGATGTCACCCTCGTCGATCGCCGCAATCACCACGTCTTCCAGCCCCTCCTCTACCAGATCGCCACCGCCGCCATCTCGCCCGCCGACATCGCCGCCCCCATCCGCCACGTCCTCCGCACGCAGCGCAACTGCCAGGTCGTGCTCGGCACCGTCACCGGTGTCGATGCCCCCGCCAAGCGGCTGCTCTTCGACGCCGGTCAGGGCCGCGGCGAAGCCTCGGTCGGTTTCGACTATCTCGTGCTCGCCGCCGGCGCCACGCACTCGTACTTCGACCACCCCGAGTGGGAAGCGCTCGCGCCGGGCCTGAAGACCCTGGAAGACGCGACCGAGATCCGCCGCCGCATCCTCCTCGCCTTCGAGAGCGCCGAGCACGAGGGCGACGCGGAACGACGCCGCGCCGCGCTCACCTTCGTGGTCGTCGGCGCCGGCCCGACCGGCGTCGAACTCGCCGGCGCGATCAAGGAGATCGCCGCCGCCACAATCCCCGCCGACTTCCGCAACATCGACACCGCCTCCGCCCGCGTGGTGCTCATCGAGGCCGGCCCCCGCGTCCTCGCCGCCATGCCCGAGCAACTCTCCCGCCGCGCTCACGCCGACCTCCAGGCCATGGGCGTCGAGGTCCGTCTCGGCGTCGCCGTCACCGACATCACACCCGGCGGCGTGCGCGTCGGCGCCGACTTCATCCCCGCCCGCACCGTCCTCTGGGCCGCCGGCGTCCGCGCCAATCCCATCGGCGCCAGCCTCGGCGTCCCGCTCGACCGCAGCGGCCGCGTCATCGTCGAATCCGACTGCAGCGTGCCCGGACACCCCTGCATCTTCGTCGTCGGCGACATGGCCGCCGCACGCTCCGCCGACACCGGGCAGCCCGTACCCGGTGTCGCCCAAGGCGGCCTGCAGATGGGCCGCTTCGTCGGGCGTCTCATCGCCCGCCGTCTCACCCACCCGGCAACCCCGCGTCCGGCCTTCGTCTACCGCGATCTCGGCTCCATGGCCACCATCGGCCGCGCCCGCGCCGTCGCCGACATCCGCGGCTGGCGCCTCACCGGCTTCTTCGCGTGGCTCGTCTGGGGCGGTCTGCACATCATGTTCATCGTGAACTACCGCAGCCGCATCATCATCGCCCTGCAGTGGTTCTGGAACTGGCTGCTCTTCACCCGCGACGCCCGGCTCATCCTCGGACCCGCCGATCTCGACATCGCCGCCCCACGCCCGGAAACCGACGTCCGCCCGGCGCCGCGCCCACGATCCCCAGTCGGATGAAATCCTGAAAATGGCGACGATCGTCCTATAAAAACAAGATCGTGACGCGTTTGTTCGCACCGGCCTCGTTTTTGGAGGCCCGGAACCCTGCTCTGAGGCACAATCTGCTACGCGGCCCGGCTTTCTGCTCACTTTGCGCTTGCAGAGACCGGCCGGTTGTCGGTAGGATGAAAACGGTTTCAGGAATCGCGATTTCGTGCGGGCGCGGCGTGTGCGCATCACCACCAAGTCCGCGACTCCTGTCCTGCCAGAGTTTTCACGAGAGGAGAATCGATCATGCTGCAACGGGTTTCCATCATGCTTGCGGTCGCCGGCCTTGCCGCCGCCGCGAGCGCCTCCATCAACAGCTTCAACGGCTTCAAGATGGAGTATCGCAACTTCAACGATTACCCCGATTCCACCATCACCCCGACCGTCAACGGCACCTCCTCGGTCCGCATCGTCGAGGACATGGGCCCGGGACAGCAGCGGTTCGCCAACCGCCACTTCGCCATGCTCAGCGCGGACGGCGGCGCCACCCGTCTCTCCCTCCAGAACAGCGAGTCCTTCAAGATCTCGTACAAGATGCGCCTCAACTCGAACATCGACCAGGACGGCTCCGGCCAGCTCTGGCCCCAGCAGCCCGAAGGCGGCCTCTTCTTCGGCAACGACCGCGGCGGCGGCTTCATCGATGAAGGCGGCATCTTCGTCATCGGCAACGGCACCGTCTTCATCGGCGGCGCCAACCAGCGCTTCAGCCTCATCGGCGAAGCCAACAACGGCACCGGCCGGCTCAGCAAGGGCGACACCCTCGAGATGAGCTACACCTACTACGCCCCCGGCGTCACCGGCGCCCTCGCCGCCTACGTCGTCCAGTACAAGAACCTCAACACCGGCTTCATGACCACCGTCTTCAACACCTTCGACGCCGGTGGCCCCGATGCCAACGGCTTCAACAACGGGTCCTGGGTCGGCTTCCGCTTCCAGCACAACCGCAACCCGCTCGTTCCCGGTGGCACCACCAACGACATCGAGTACTTCGACATCAACGTCGTCCCGACCTCCAGCAGCCTCGCGGCCCTCGCGCTCGGCGGCCTGGTCGCGGCCCGTCGTCGTCGCGCCTGATGCTCCTCTCGCCCCGTGACGCGGCGTGATCCTCGGATCGCGCCGCGGATCTCCCGCCCGCGGATCGCCTCGACTCGGAGTCCCCGAGCCGGAGCGATCCGCGGTGCTTTTTGGCCTCCGGAGAGGCGCGCTTGCTGCACCCGGTTGACGACGCGGATCGCTGCCCCCCTGCTCCGCTTCTCCCCTGCCCCCCTTCCTCCGCGATCTCTGTGGAAAACTCCCCCCAGACCTTGACAGATCGCCCGATGTCTGTCACGATGTAAACGCTTTCATCCGCCTCTCCCGTGGCGTCTTGTGTGTTCTTCCTTCCAAGACCAGCCCCGAGTACCCACCATGCTTCCCAGCCGCTTCGGCCGCTTCGACAACTCCCACCCCTCCGGATCGTCGTTCGTCATCTCGAACCACGACACCCCCATGCCCTGGTGCAACGTCCTCTGTAACGGACGCTACGGCACCATCATCAGCCAGAACGGCGGCGGGTTCAGCTGGTTCGACGACGCCCAGCACAACGTCCTCACCCGCTGGGAGATGGACCTCGTCCGCGACTGCTACGGAAAGTTCCTCTACCTCGCCGACCTCGACGCCCCGCTCGACACGCCCGACGTCTGGTCGCTCGCCCCGGCTCCCTGCCAGCGCCGCTACGACGAGTACGCCTGCACCCACGCCCTGGGCAGCACCACCTTCGCCACCCAGCGCAGCGGCATCAAGGCGAACTGGACCATCGCCGTCGATCCGGTGGACCACGTCGAGGTCTGGTGCGTCGAGCTCACCAACACCTCACGCAAGGCCCGCCATCTCCGCATCAGCTCCTACTTCGAGTGGACCTGCGGCGTCGCCCCCGACGTCAAACGCGAGTTCCACCGCCTCTTCTTCGACATCGGCTTCGATGAATCCGCCACCCGCCGCGCCATCATCGCCACCAAGAACATGTGGGACATCCGTCCCAAGAGCGAGCGCGAGCACTGGAACAAGCCCTGGCCGTACGTCGCCGCCCACAGCGTCGCCGGCGTGAACTTCGAGCGCCCCATCGCCATCGCCGACAAGCAGGCCTTCCTCGGGAAGTACGGCACCACCGCGACGCCCCGCGCCATGACCGAGCGCGACACCGCCGCCCTGCGCCAGGCCGGCTTCGGTCGCTTCGGCGACGCCTCCGCGGCACTCGGCGGCGATCTCACCATCGAGCCCGGGACCTCGGTCAAACTGCACTTTGTCGTCACCATCGGCGACGATCGCAAGAAGTGCCTCGCCAACATCGACCGCTACGCCGACGCAACGCACGCGTGGGGCGCGGTCGATCGGGCCCACGCGTTCTGGAAGAAGACGCTCGCGCCCACCTCGATCAAGTCCGAGCGTGTGGACTTCGACATTCTCAACAACCACTGGCTGCCCTACCAGGCGATCGCCGGCCGCCTCTGGGGCCGCACCGGCTACTACCAGCAGTCCGGCGCTTTCGGCTTCCGCGATCAGTTGCAGGACAGCCAGGTCTGGCTGCCGCTGGACCCCGCCGGCACCCGCAAGCAGATCCTGCTGCACGCCGAGCGGATGTTCGCCGACGGCTCGGTCTACCACTGGTGGCACGCGCTGGCGGACTTCGGCAACCACACCGCCTGCAGCGACGACTATCTCTGGCTGCCGTTCCTCACCGCGAACTACATCCGCGAGACCGGCGACGATTCCATCCTGAAGGTGCAGTGCCCGTTCGTGGACAGCCCGTGGAAGACCACGCTGCTGGATCACTGCAAGCGCGCCATCGCGCGGGCGTTCAAGCGGACGAGCCGGCGCGGCTTGCCCCACATCGGCAGTTGCGACTGGAACGACGGCTTGTCGGCGATGGGCATCGACGAGAAGGGCGAGTCCGTCTGGCTCGCCATGTTCCTCTGCCACGTGCTCGAGAACTTCGCTCACGTGCTCGAGCGGGCCACGGACAAGGCGACGGCGAAGAAGTACCGCACCAAGCGCGATCGCTACCTCAAGGC
>ERZ1066133.168-NODE-168-length-35780-cov-8.317033_pt1 | contig 35780 bp, 27 predicted proteins | sample MGYA00382780_ERZ1066133 | MGnify/ENA primary metagenome ERZ1066133 (study PRJEB33369, sample SAMEA5778363) | biofilm metagenome | biome: Industrial cooling water; feature: Water cooling tower basin; material: Biofilm | place: United Arab Emirates | collected... | reverse complement strand
GCCGCGGAGCTCGTCGGAACCATCTGAAATCCGCCGCGGGCCAGCCGTCTCCTGCGCGACAATGCGTCCGCATGGTAGCATTGCGGCGTGAGCCGCCGCGACCAGTCATCGTTCTCCGAAACCGCACGCATCACGGAGCTGCGAATGCTCCTGACGCGCGCGAACCGGGCCTACTACGCCGATGCCTCGCCGATCATGAGCGACGCCGAGTTTGATAGGCTTTTGCGTGAACTCGCGGTCCTCGAATCGCGCCACCCGGAACTTGCCGACCCCAACAGCCCGACCAAGCGAGTCGGCGGAGACCCGATCGACGGCTTCCGGCAGATCAAGCACGCCGTGCCGATGCTGAGCATCGACAACTCGTACGACGAGGCGAGTGTGCGCGAGTGGTACGCCCGGGTGAGCGGCAAGAAGGCGAAGGGCGGCGGCTCGCTCTTCGGCGACGGCGATGACGGTGGCGAGCTGGCCATCGTCTGCGACCCCAAGATCGACGGCGTCGCGATGTCGCTTCGGTACGAAGGCGGAACGCTGGTCCATGCCGTGACCCGAGGCGATGGCACCACCGGCGACGACGTGACGCACGCGGCGCGCGCGATCCGCGCCATCCCCCTTGTGCTGGAGTCGCACGGCTCCCGACAGGTACCCGTACCAAAGGTGCTCGAAGTCCGTGGCGAGGTCTACATGCCGACGGCCTCTTTCACGCGGCTCAACGACGAGCGCGAAAGGGACGGCGAAGAACTCCTCATGAACCCGCGGAACGCGACCGCGGGCACGCTCAAGAATCTGGACCCCAAGGTGGCGGGCTCTCGCGGGCTGATGTTCAGCGCCCACGGTCGGGGCGAGATCGTCGTCGAACAAAGCGGCGACGCTCTCGCGTTTGCCGCGTCGCATTCTGCGTTTCTCGCCGCCGTCCGGGCCCTCGGCCTGCCCCAACCGACCTCGAAGCACACCAAGGTGTGCAAAGGCGTGGAAGAGGTTGTGGCGGCGATCCGTGACTTTGACAAGAAGCGGCACGATCTGGATTTCGCGACCGACGGCATGGTGGTGCGGGTTGATTCCTACGCGCGCCAGCAGGAACTTGGCCTGACGGCCAAGAGCCCGCGGTGGGCGATTGCGTTCAAGTACCCCGCGGAGCGCAAGACCACGGTCCTGCTCGACGTGCTGCACCAGGTTGGAAAAACGGGCAAGGTCACGCCGCGGGCGGTCATGGAACCGGTCTTGATCGCCGGGACGATCGTCAAGCACGCGACGCTGCACAATTACGGGCGCATCCGCGATGCGGAGACGGACGCTGCGGGTCAGCGAACGGACATCCGTATCGGGGACACCGTGTTCGTCGAGAAGGCGGGCGAGATCATTCCGCAGGTCGTCGGCGTAGTGCTCGGCAAGCGACCTCGGAACGCCAGGCCGATCGTGGCGCCCGAGAAGTGTCCTGAATGCGGCGGCCCGGTCGAGGTCGAGCCGCCCGAGGCCGCGGAGACTCCGACGCTCGAGACCGTTCGTCGCTGCGTCAATCCCGAGTGTGCGGCCCAGGTGGAGGAGAAGCTGATCTGGTTTGCCGGCCGCAAGCAAATGGATATTGAGGGGCTGGGCGAGAAGACGGTGCAACTCATCCGGGCGAGCGGCCTTGTGCCGCTGAACTCGTTCGCTGACATCTATCGCCTGAAGGACCATCGAGACAGGCTTCTGGAACTGGAGGGCCTGGGCGCGAAGAAGGTCGATGCGCTCCTGAAGGGGATCGAAGAGTCCAAGGCTCGGGGCCTGGCGCGGGTTCTGGGCAGCATGGGCATCAGGCATGTCGGCGATACGACCGGCAAGCAATTGGCACGGGTGTTCAAGGATCTCGACGCGCTGCTGGCGGCAGACGTGGAGCGGTTGATGCCCAAGGCGCTGTCGAAGCAGCGAGCCGTGGAACTGGGGTACGACGCCGACCCACAAGCCAGGCCAGAGACCGGCCTGGGGAAGGACACCGCCCCCGCGGTGCACGCGTATCTGCACTCAAAGCCCGCACGCCGAACCTTTGATGACCTGCGCTCCCTGGGCCTGGATCTCCGGTCGAAGGACCATCGCGATCCGGCAACGGCGGCGGCGCCGGCACACTCGCCCTTTGCCGGCAAGACGATCGTGCTCACTGGAACGCTGGCGAACTTCGAGCGGGCCGACATGACCGAGAAGCTGGAGGCGCTGGGGGCGAAGGTTTCCGGTTCGGTCTCCAAGAAGACCGACCTTGTCATCGCCGGCGAGAACGCCGGGAGCAAGCTTGAAAAGGCCCGGGAACTCGGGGTTGCGGTCTGGGACGAGGCCGCCTTGATGAAGGCATTGGAATCCGTTCGCTAGTTCTTGCATTCGCCGCCGCGTGGAGCATGTTGGCATGGATCGCGTCAATCACAAAGTCGGATTACCGGACGCCCAGGACGACGGCACCATGCGCAACGTCGAGTTCAAGGCCGAACTGAGGGATATCGAGCTCGCCCGTCCGATCTGCCTGGAGCTTGGCGCCCGGCTGGTGGGGACGCTCGAGCAGACGGACACGTACTTTCGAATTGCCGACGCGCGCCTCAAGCGGCGCGAGACCGTCGGCGAGCCGACCGAGTGGATCTTCTATCAGCGTCCCGACATATCCAAGCCCAAGCTCAGCCAGTTCATGATCTATTCAGAGGCTGAGGCTCACGAGCGTTTCGGTATCTCGCCATTGCCGGTGTGGCTGGTCGTGAAGAAGTCGCGGGACCTTCTGCTCTACGGCAATGTCCGCATCCACCTCGACCGGGTTGATGATCTCGGCGACTTCATCGAGATGGAAGCGATGGTCACCAAGGCTTGCGCGGAGGACGCGTGCCGCGACGCCATCGCGCGGCTCCGAGCGGCGCTCGCCCCTGTATTGGGGGAGCCGATCTCCTGCGGTTATTCCGACCTGCTCGCGAACGCGCGGGCGCAGCAGACAACCTAGTTTTTCGCTTCGATCCGGCCCTTCCTGCCGAGAGGAACGCGTTTGGATGTGAACGCAGGGAAGCCCGCCCGTCTGTCCCGGTGCGGAATGTGACTGTTGATCGACCGGGATTCAGGACATCTCTATCCGAGCCGACAACGAGATGCTGGTCTGCGTGCGAGGCCGTTCCGTGCCGCAGACTGCCTCGGGAGGTTCGGCAATGGAATCTGAAAAGCGGTCTCTTGGCGTGATAACGAAGATCGTGCTGACAGTGGCCTGCCTGATCGTGGCGGTCGTCGGCGTGAACTTCATTCTGTTCATCCGGGCGTACAAGCACGATGTCGAGAAAGACATGATGGACAAGGCTTCGTCCTTCACGGCGGTGGCCGACGAGGCTAAGTCGCTGCAATCGCAGTCGATCCGGCAGGGCGCGGTCGACGTGAAGGGGCTCCTCGCGGACGCGAAGGCGCAGATCGCCTCGGGCAAGACGTACCGCGACACCAAGTTCTTCACCGCCATTCCGGTGGTCTTCGGTTGGACGGCGGCAGAAAAGGCCGCGAAGCGTGAGGGCCTTGAGTTCAAGGTTCCGGCGTTCCAGGCCCGCAACAAGGAGAACGAGCCCGCGGCCGGGTCGTTCCGCGCCAAGCTTCTGCAGAAACTGACCGAGGAGTACAAGTCCAAGGGCACGGAGAGCATCGGCGAGATCGACACCGAAACCAACACCCTTCACTACATGCGGGCGATCACGCTCGATTCGTCGTGCATGATGTGCCACGGCGATCCGGAGAAGCTCTCCGTCGTTGACGAGAACGGCAAGCGCACCGGCAAGGACGAACTGGGCTTTGCCATGGAAAACTGGAAGGAAGGCGACATGCACGGTGCCTTCGAGGTGGCGATGCCGCTGGCGCCGATGGACGCTCAGGTCGCGTCGTTCACTCGGAACGCTCTGCTCGTCACCGTTCCCCTGGTGGTGTTCGCGCTCGGAGGCTTCGTTCTCCTGCTGCGCAGCCTCGTCGCCCGGCCTTTGAACAACCTGATCGCGATGGTCCGGGAGATCGCGACCGGCGACGGCGACCTGACCAAGCGCATCAATCTGCAGCGCGGCGACGAGATCGGCCGCCTCGCACACTGGTTCGATGTCTTCGTGGACAATCTTCACAAGATCATCGGCCAGGTGGCGGGCGCGACCAATCAGGTCGCATCGGCCGCCACGCAGATCGCCAGCTCGGCGGAAGAAATGGCCTCGGGCCTGCAGAAGCAGGGCCAGCAGAGCCAGCAGGTCTCGGCGGCGGTCGAGGAACTCGCCTCGAGCGTGACGGAGGTCGCGAAGAAGTCGACCGACGCCAGCAAGGCCGCGACCGACAGCCGCAAGGAAGCGGACGAGGGTGGCAGCGTCGTGACCAAGACCGTTGAGGAGATCAACGCGATCGCGGGCGATGTGACGCAGTCGGCCGCCGCCGTCACGCAGCTCGGCAAGAAGAGCGAGCAGATCGGTGAGATCATCAAGGTCATCAACGACATCGCTGATCAGACCAATCTCCTCGCCCTCAACGCCGCGATCGAGGCGGCCCGGGCCGGTGAGCACGGCCGCGGCTTCGCGGTGGTTGCCGACGAGGTTCGCAAGCTCGCCGAGCGCACCACGACCGCGACCGAGGAAGTTGCCAAGAGCATCCGCGAGATCCAGGAAGACACCCAGCGGGCCGTCCAGACGATCGAGGCGGGCAGCCAGCGTGTGACCAAGGGCGTCGACCTGGCCCGCTCGGCCGGCGAGGCGCTCTCGAAGATCACGGCGGGCTCGCAGAACGTGACGTCGATGGTGGAATCCATCGCCGCCGCGGCCGAGGAACAGTCGGCCGCCGCCGAGCAGATCGCTCGCAGCGTTGAGCAGATCGACTCGGTGACTCGCGAGTCAACCCAGGGCGCCAACCAGGCGGCTCAGGCAGCGACCGTGCTCAGCCAGGAAGCGGAGAAGCTCCGGGGGCTGGTCGGCAGGTTCAAGGTCTGACACGGGCACGGACGCCCGAAGGTTTGCTGTAGCTTCGATGGCCCCGCGTGGAACGCGGGGCCTTTTCATTGGTCACGACAGGAGGGCTCGGCGCCTTGGCACCGTCTCCGGGCGCTAGGGGGTCTCGTCAACGTCATCGTCCTCGCGGACATCGACGACCACCGCCGCCCGGGCGATCTGGTCGCCCCGGTGTCGTCCGGTATCGTCGAACAAAGCCAGCAACGCGACGGGACTCAGAAACCACTTGATGCCGTTTCGGATGAGGCACGCGCTGAACGAGGGCCGCGCTGCGACGCCCGTCGGCTGGGGCTCGGGCGCCCCGTTGAGAATCGCAACCACCTCGCAGTCGGTGATCAACTTTCCCGGAGACCGGCCGAACAGCCACTCGGTCAGCGAGCCGATGACGACTCCGATCAACGTGATAGCCAGCAGGATCCGGACGGCGTCGCCGCTGATCCATGTCTGCGGATCGAACAGCGCCAGCACGTCTCCGGTTGAGGCGGTCGTCATCGACAGAACGCGCGGCGCCAGCAGACAGGCCAGCCCGATGTCGAGCACGCCGGCGACAAGCCGCCGGCCGGGTTCGGCCAGGGCGAAACCATCGGGCAGGTGGACAGCCTCGGGCTGGCCACGGAGAACCAGGACCAGCACCATCGCCATGGCGAGCATCAGCAGGATGGCGAGCACGCGGAACTCGTTGGTGCCCAACGGGCTCGCCGCGTACAGGCGGTCGTTGTACAGCACCTCGCCCGTGAGCAGCGACACCTCAGTCACCCGCGTCGGCGCATCCTGTGCGAACGCGGTCGTCATGTCACGAGCCACCGAGGGCGTCTGGGTGCTCAACACGATCCAGCGTCCAGCGGCGGGCTGGGTGGTGATCGTGCGGACGGAGTGCGGAACGTCGATGGTTGAGAGCGTTGCCAGCTTCGATCCGTCGACGACGTACAGAGTGATCCGACTCGCGTCGATCGTATCGGCGATGGTCCATCGACCGAGAGAGCACACCAGTTGCGTGGCGCCGGTCAGCGCCGAAAGCCCCTGCACGTCCCTCCGAGCGAAACTCCACATCGGGGTGTCGCTGCGGAGCGATTCGAGCGTCGCAGAAGCCTCACCGAACTCCTGACCGCGGCGGATCGCGATGCGAAGCATGGCCCCATCCACGCTGAGCCCGATCCGCCCCGAGCGCACACGAACGGCCGATGCCACCTCCGGGGCCAGCGTGAGATTCCTCCAGCTTCCCTCAAGCAGCGCGAGCAGCTCGATGTTTCCGGCTCGCTCCAGAAGCACGATCGGCCCCCGTTCGTCCGCCGCCGCTCCGAGAAGATCGCCCCCGTCCGGGATGGCGGCAACCGTTTCCAGCCGCCCCGACGGCTCGTCTACCCACATCTCGGATCTGGCGAAACGCCGGACAGACTGCGCGAAAACCGCCCGCTGCGTGGTGTGCTGCGCATCTCCCCTGGGCTTTGGGCGAAAGAAGAGGTAGACGCGTTCACCGAACGCGGCCATCGACTCCGGAGCCTCTTCCAGCCGGTAGCCCGATCGCACCGAGCCCGCGGCTGCGCCCGCCCTGCCGTCGGAAGCGGTGCGGGGTGGGAGATGCACAAGCAGATACCCGCGCCCGCTGGCGGCGGGTAAGACCGCCCAGGCGTGTGCCGCACCCGGGTACGTCTCACCCGAACGCAACGGGCTCCCCGCTCCCGGCAGCGCCGCGTGCGCCCTGGCCGAGCCGTACGCGATCAGCGTGATCGTGACGATAAAGATGCGAAACCAGACCGGCATGGCAGACAGTATCGTCCCGGGCCGACGGGTGTTCCTGAAGTTCTGAAGGTCAAGGCGACGGATCGTCGGCGGCCGGCTTATCGAGGTCTTCCAGAACGTTGATCGGGTACGCCGTTTTCGCCAGGTAGACGAAATCGAACGCGACGGCCTTCGGCGTGCGGGTCTCTGGATCGTAGAGATTGATCAGGATCTTCAGATCCGATCTCGGTACGTCGATCGTCAGGCGGGTCGGGATGCGCGGTCGTGCGGGCGGCTTGGATCGCGACGGGATGTCCAGGTAATTGGCGAGCTCCGCACGCACAATCACCTTGCCGGCCTTGTCCAGCATCTCGACGAACACGGGCAGCAGCGACTTGGGATCGACGAGCACGCGCTTGGTGGCGTCGCGCGCCGGCAAGTCGTACCAGAGAAGCTGCCCGTCGGTGCTCCATTTCGGCGTCGTCACGGCGCCGGGCTTGCCGAGCAGGGCCTCATCGATCGGCGTGATCGCCATCAACTCGATCAGGTCGAGCGGGTGCACCGGAATCCCGAAACGGTCGACCGTGGTCGCGGTCGCGAGCGCGTGGCGACCGAAGAAGCCCCGCTTCGCCTCGGTCAGATCGAGCCACCAGTACAGCTCGTCGTTGCTGCCGAGGTAGAAATAGGTCTCTCCCACTTTGGTCACCGTGATGGCGACCTTCCGCGGCAGGATCAACTGGAAGTGCCCTTCGGCTTCTTCCTTATCGAGCTGTGCGTTCGCGAGCGTGCCAGAAACCCGGAGCGTGTGCCGCGCCCAGAGCGTGGCAAGCCCGTCGACGCGCTGATTCTGAGCCTTCACGAGGGCGTCGATCGGCGGCGCCGGACCGGGCTGCGCGACCAGGGGACCCGGCGACTCCCGCTTCGGCGTCGAGCCGCAGCCCGAAAACAGCGAAACAGCTCCCGCGAACGCCGCAGCGCAGAAGCCGATGCACCATCGAGGCGTCCCTCTCACGCGGTCGCTCCGTCGGGGATCAGTTCCTTGAGCTGTTCAATCGCCGCCGTCAGGGACTCGTCGGACATCGCGACTTCAGCCACTTCGACGATCGGTGCCTGAGGCTCGCTCGCGCGGGTCCGGCGACGGATCTTCATCACGCCCGCTGCCGCGCTGTCGTAGACGAACAGCTTGCGTCGTACCAGGAACAGGGCGAGAATGTACCGAAACGCCTTCTGCGTCGGAGCCTGCGCTCCGGCGAGCTGCTCAAAAAGGTCCGCCGCTTCGTCATCGGACAGCGTGGCCTTCGCCGCGACGTTGCTGCCGCGGTAGACCGACACCCACGAGGCGAACCGGCCCACCGGACGCGAACCGGTTGTCCAGGCCTCGAGCGAGTAATCGCGGCGCTCGAGTTCGTCACCCTGCGTCAGCAGCACGGCGACGTACTTCTCCCCCGCCTCGAGCGGGCGGCCCATCGCGGCACAGACGCCGCTGCAGTGCGAGATCGGATAGGAACCGGGAAAGACCTGCGACATGCCGACATCCTTGTCACACCCAAAGTCTCGGAATCTGTATCACACTCCGCGGCTTCGGTACATCACGATATTGACCTTCTCCAAGGTCATCAGACCCTCGCGAACCATCTTGTCGAGCGTAGGCAGAAACGCCTTGATCTTTTCCGATCGGTCCACGATCTCGACCACGAGGGGCAGTTCGCTGGGCAGCCCGGGCTGCGGCGGACGGTGGAGCAGGGAGTTTGCTCCGTACCCGAGGACACCCCGCAGGACCGTTGCTCCGGCCAGTCCGGACGAGCGGGCGACCTGCACGATGGCTTCGTGAAGCGGTTTGCCATCGAAGGTGTCGATGTCGCTGATGAAGATTCGCAGCAGTTGACCTTCGCCCTCGATCTTCATGGCACGCTTCCCCTGAGCGACCGGCGAATCCCGTCTCTAGCCAACGCATCCGCCGGCCGCGGGTGATAGCCTACCCGAAACCGGCCTCGGCGAAAGCCCTGTCAACAGGAAAGGCCGCGGAAACCGAAGAAGACGACGGCGGCGTGACCGCCTTCGGGAGCATGGCCGTGCAGAGATACAACGTCGAAGCGGTCGATTCGAGTGGCAAACCCGTCCGCCGAAGCGTGCACGCGGCCGGCGTCGGCGATGTGGAGCGGCTGCTCGCCGGGGAGGGCCTGACGATCCGTGCCATTGCGGCGGACACCAGCACCGACTCGGCTCCGGACAGCCCCACGGTCAAGCCCGCGGGACCGGAGGAGATCGTCTGGACGGGCTCCCCGAGCCAGTGGCTGAACTTCTGGTGGTACCTGTCGTGCCTGCTGCTCATCACGATCCCGATCGCGATCTGGAAGTTCCTTGAGCTCCGGGCGACCGACTTCACGGTCACCACGCAGCGCATTAAGCTGGAGTCCGGCGTGCTTTCCAAGACCTACGACCAGGTCGAGCTCTATCGGGTTAAGGACACGATCCTCACCCGAAGCCTGCTCCAACGCATACTGGGCCTGGGGACCATCCGAATGATCACCAGCGACCCGAGCCAGCCGGAACTGGCGATCCCGAGCATCGCCGACTCGGAGAACGTCCGGGAGTTGATCCGACAGAATGTCGAGCGGATGCGTCGCCTGCGTGGCGTTCGCGAGCTGGATGTGGCCGACGACGTGCTGCCGCACAACCACCTGTGACGGTCCCAAACCGATGACCGGTCCGCTGCCGGGGACGGCGGGCTCGTCCGGCCCGTGATACAGTGGTTGCAATCGCATGCCGCAGGATTTCCCCAAACGCATCGACTCTCTTGCCTCCGACCTGGAAGCTCAGGGCCGCCGGGTGCAAGCCCTGCTGGAACTGGCCTTCGACGCGTTCTTCAACAAGGACGGCTCCAAGGCGGCCAAGGTCAATTCGGACGATGACGACATCGACTCCGCCGACGTCGCGCTGGAGAAGGCATGCGTGTCGCTGCTGACCGACGCGACGAGCGAAGCCTCAAGCCTTGGGGAAGCAAATCTCCGTCGGGTGCTCACGATCGTCAAGGTCAACAACGAACTCGAGCGGATCGCCGACGGAGCCGTTGACATCGCCGCCCTGATCTCTCCAACGGCCCTCCCCGGCCACAACCACCACACGGCGGCACCGCCGCCGACGGGCCTGACCGGCAAGCACCTGGGAACGGGATTCACGCTGTCGGCCCAATCGGCCAGCCGAGCGATACCGCCGACATTCCGAATGATGGCCAACAGCGTCGTCGGCATCCTGCGCGATACGACGATCGCCGTTTCCCGCTCCGACGCGGCGCTCGCCAAGGTCGTGCTCCAGAGCCAGCACTGCGTCACGGCGTTCAAGGATGCGATTCTGCGCGACGCCGAGCAGCAGATCGCCAAGGGCACGATGCCGGCCGACTTCGCGTTCCTCCTGCACGAAGTCGCGAGCCAGTGCGAGATCGTGGCCGATCACTGCACCAATATCGCCGAACAGGTGATCTACGCCAGCACCGGCGCGATCGTGCGGCACACGCCCACGCAGTGGATCGAGATCCCGCGGCAAACGTGATCCCCGCCCCGTGACGGCAGGGATCGCGGGCACGGAAACGGATCGACGAGGCTTTGACTGCGTGCGACTCGGCCCCTTGGCCGAACGCGAGTTCGTCGACCTGCCTGGCCCCGGTTCGAGCGCTCCTCGCCACCACGGCCTGTCATCCGCTCATCACCGGGGTGCGGCCGCCCGCACCGTGCAGTCCCTTTCGACCCACCACGTCGCTCCGGGTGAAGCTCCCAGCCCCGCTTCCGTTCGGTCCCCCTGCCCGCCAAACCCGCCCCGGACGGACCCACGCCGGCCCCTGTACGGACGTTCTTGCGCAGCCCCTCGGGCCGCACGCGTGCCGCCGACAAGGGCGATGCTCGCGAGTCCCGCGCCCTACCACGACACGCCGTGTCCCCGCGGCAGTGCTCGGAAACAGCCGCGAGAACGGTCCCGCGGACCCGGATCGCAGGGATCGTCGCAACCAAGCGATTACCCGGGGCGAATCGCATCCCTGCAAGGTCTGCGTCGGTAGCAGCAACCGAGCCTTCGGAGATCGAACATGGCCCGAGAAGTCACAAGACTCATGGTTGTCGCGGCGATGCTGGCGGCCGCTTCCGACGCGTGCGGAGCGACTCAGGTCGCGGTCGCACCGCAGTCCAGCACCTTCGTGACGGGCTTTGGACGCAACCTGCTCGCGTTCGGGCGTGTCCATCAGATGATCTACGACCAGAACACGCTGACGATTCCCGTCGGCTCAAAGATCACGGGCGTTGCGTGGCGCATGAGCGACAACGGCACAACGCCCTATCCGCTGGTGAACGAAGAGTTCTTTCGGCTCGATATCTGGATGTCCACCGCGACTCGTCCCGCCGCGGCGATGTCGGGTTTCTTTGACAGCAATGAGGGGCTCGATCGGCTTCGGGCTCGTGGCGGCTTCTATCGCCTGAACGCGGGTTCGATGCCACGGGCGGTCACAGGACCGGCGCCGTTTGGCGAGGTGATCGTGTTCACAAGCCCGTTCGTGTACAAGGGGGGGCCTTTGTGCATGACAATCCGGTCGACGGCACCCGTACCGGCCGTCAGCAACGCCACCGAGAACAACTTTGACGGAACCGCCGCTCTCGGCACCGCCGGCAAGCGGTCACTCGATGACCCGGACTCCGTCAGCGGCGGCAATGTCGGGGCGCTGGTGTCGCTGTTCACGTACACGCTGCCATGCCCCGCCGATTTGAATGGCGACGGATTCGTTGACGACAGCGATTTCTCCGTCTTCGTGGTCGCGTACGACCTGCTTTCGTGCTCGGTGCCGCAGATGCCAGTCGGATGCCCGGCCGACCTCAACGGGGACCAAAGCGTGGACGATGCGGACTTCGCGGTCTTTGTGACCGGGTATGACGCGGTTCTTTGTCCGTGATTCCCGTCCGGACACGCCGTAAACTTTTGCGTGTCCATCAGTTCGGCAAACCCTGCCTGTCACCCCCTTGGCCTGAGCTCCGAGGCCTTCGTTGCACGCGCGAAGACCGAGCTCGGCCTTGCGCGTCCCGCGGCGCTCGACGCGTACAAGGACTTCTTCTGGCACGCAAAGTCGTTTGACCCGGCGAGATATCCGTCGCGGCTTAATCGGCACCGCCCATTGCCCGTGGACGGTGCCGCGTCCGAGTCCCGACGCCCCTTGCCGGATGTGGCACCGATCTCGAGCGTCGTGATCGACGAGGGGCCCGAAGGAAAGACGTTCAAGTTCACGCAGGACGTGGCGGCCGACGCCACCAAGCTTGCCGGCCAGGTGCGCACGCTGCGTACCGAGAGCGTTCTGATTCCGATGATCGGCAAGCGGGGGATCCGGACGTACACGCTGTGCGTATCTTCCCAGGTCGGCTGCGCCATGGGCTGCGGGTTCTGCGAAACCGCCCAGATGGGACTGATCCGGTCGCTCACGGTGGAGGAGATCGTTCAGCAGTGGTACGCCGCCACCCACCTGCTCAAGCACCCGGAGATACCCGACCCGGTGGTGGCGCCGCAGGGCCTTGAGGGACCGGTGCGGAACATCGTCTTTATGGGCATGGGGGAGCCCATGGACAATCTGGACAACGTGCTGGGGGCGATCGATGTGCTGCGCGACCACCGCGGACCGTCGATCCCGATCAGCAAGATCACGATCTCAACGGTCGGCCGGGTCGACGGCATCGAGCGGTTGGCGCAGCAGGTCCGGAACGCCGGCTGGCATCGCTTGAACCTCGCGATCTCGCTGAACGCGGCGGACGACGAGATCCGATCCCGGATCATGCCGATCAACAAGCGGTGGAACCTGCGGGAGCTGCAGCAGTCGCTCATCAACTATCCGGTCTTCGGGGGCGGAAAGCTCTGCATCGAGTACGTGCTCATTCCGGGCGTGAACGATGCGCAATCCGACGCATCCAAGATCGCAGACTTCTTCGAGCCCATCAACGCGGACTACAAGGCCAAGCGCTCGGCCGCCACGCCGCGAGCGCTGCTGAATCTCATTCCCTACAACCCACGTCGTCATTCCCCTTGGCCGGCTCCGACCGAAGAGTCGGTGGACCGCTTCATGATGTGGCTAACCGAGCTGGGCGTCTACGCCAAGCGACGGCGCACCAAGGGCCGCGATCTCATGGGAGCCTGCGGCCAGCTCGGCAGCGAGCACATCCGGCAGCGGAAGATCGTCGATCTCACGGTATCGGGGTGACCGACCTCTGACAGTCACCGCGGCGGAGCCTGCTCTCCGAGGATGGGCTGCCGACCGCGGGCCTGCTCCAGCTTCGGCGACAGCGTAAAGCCGAAACGCGACTCATTGCTGATGACGCTGTGGGCAACGTTGAAGCCGAGTTTGAGGCTCTGGAACTCCCGTGAGACGGACGCGCCGACCGACTGGAAGTCGCCGCGCGTCGTGTCGTAACTCGTGCTGAGCCCCAGGATGTACTGGCTCGCGAGCCGGTAGCTCATGTTCGCACCAAGCGTCGTGAGGTCCAGGGCGTTGAGGTGGCGATAGTCGAACGCGGTGACCAGGTCGGGAGACTGCTGGAAGCTGATGCCCGCGGAAGTGCGTGCCTGCTCCTTCAGGTCCAGGTCGTAGACGGTGCCACCGGTGATCGTCGTCGCGTCGGTCACGCGCCACGATCCGTCAACCGTGCCGAACTCGCCGAAGGACGAGAGCTCGGGACGGAAATCAAGGAACCGCCCGACCGGCGAGCCGAGCTCCGTGTCCTTGCTCGAGTTCATGTAGTTCACGTCGAGCGTGAACACGTCAACGCTGTAGTAGCGCCCCGGGCGGCCACGCTGGGTCTGCCAGAGCTGGTTCACGCCAACCCGTCCGACCGTGCCCTTGCGGATCCCCTCGACGTCGTAGTCGTACACGGGGAGTGTGTTGCCCTTGCGATTCGTCGCGCTCGTGTACAGCGTTGCGTTGGGCTCGATGATGTGCCGCATCCGGTGCAGGTCCAGCAGCCGATTCTCCACCGCGTCGTTCACCCGCTGGATCTGGGTGCTCGCATTGACGCCGGTCGATCCCCAGAACCGGTACCGATCCTCGTCGTTGCTCCCGGCGAAGGTCTCGAACTTGTGGTCGTACCCGGTGACACGGCCCACCGCAAACGGCACGACGTTGACCGGTCCGAGTTCGAGCTTGGCGTTCAACTCCTGGCGCGTATCGAATCGGTAGACATCCTGCGGCAGGAATCCGCGTGACGTCAGGTCGTCGTAGATCGTCTGGTTCGGAAGAATGCCGAAAAGCCTCAGCGACGTCTCGCGATTGGACACGCCGCGCTGGTCCATGCGCGCGCGGTCCAGCTTCATCGCGGCGCGGCTGAAGTCGTACTCGTGCGTCCATGTGAAGATGTCGCCGAACCAGTCCGACAGGATCGGGTCAGCCTGACGCAGATAGGTCACCTGCGGCAGCTTCGACACCGAGTAGCCCTGGCTCAGCAGTTGGTACTCGTTGGTCGAAAAATCGTTCAGCGATCCCTTCAGTCGCGTCGCGAACATCGTGTTGTCCTCGACACGGCGGACATATGCCTGCGTCGAGAACTCACGCCGCGTTTCGGCCATCTCGGGATAGAACGACTCCACGAATGTCGCGTCCGACTGGTACGCGAGTTCCCCGAAGAACGACCAGTTGTCATCAAAGTCAACCCGGTGCTCGGTCAGAATCAGCCCGCGATTGTCCCCGCGGTTCTTGATCTTGTCGCCGGTCTTGAGCACGTCGGTTCCGCGATCGTCGAACAGGCCGTACAGGAATGCGTTGCCACGGGTATCGGGGCCGCCCCATTCCAGGCGTGTTCCGATGCCCGGCCCGCGGCTGAAGTACGCATCAAGCAGGAGATCCGCACGCGTAAACGCGGTGCCCTTGAGACCGAGCAGGCGGTACGCGTTCCAGCGGGTCTTGATCGCGAAGCCCGAGCCCGATCGGCTTTCCGCACGCAGATCGCGCAGCAGCGGCTCGTCGATCGTTCCCTCGTAACTCGGCCAATAGAAGAACGGCACACCTTCCGCGTTCAGCGTGATACCGCTCGCCTCGAGGTAGTTCTCTGTACCCAAGCCGGGTCCAGCTTCCCTGCCGCCGCCTTGGGTTGGATAATCCGTGTCAAGCTGGTAGCCGCGGCCGAAACCGGCGGCATCGACCATGGCCGAGCCCTCGCCGCCCCCACCACCGGTGCCGGAACCGCCCACCCACCCGGAAACGGTCGGGATCAAGCCCTCGGGCTGATTCTGCGAGGGCCGCCGCGTGATGGTCACCGTGCTTGCGCCGACGGAGAAGTCCGGTTCAAAGAAGCTGCTGGTGGCGAGCCTTGCCTTCTTGGCGACAAACTCGTTTGCCGATTGCTGCCGGATCGACTCGGCTCGCACGTACAGCGGCAAGCGACGCTGGGCGTCGTAGGTCCAGAAGACCGCGTCCAGCACGACCGCCTTGTTCTTGCGGACGTCGTAGTAGATCCGCGGGCCGCGCAGGGTGTACTTGCCGTCGGTGGCGATCACATCGCCTTCCAGATAAATGCCGCGGACATCGGCGGGGCGGAGCTTGGAGAGGTCCTCGATCCTCCGCGGCTCCATGAACACCACGCCACGCTGCGCCGTGAGCTGCAGGGACCGACCGGCGCGGGTGTCGGAGTACTGAATCACCAGCCCGTTGGACAGCAACAGTGAGTTCTCTTCTTCGCCGCTCACCAGCGTGACGTCACCGGGAGAAACGGTGAAGATGCCATCCTTCGCGAAGATGGGTCCGGAGAACGTCGCGGTCTCGCTGTCGCCGCCCGGGCCGATCTCGCGGGCCGCGCGGGCCTGCATCTGCGACGCCGTCGGCGGAAGATACGACCGCGCCTCGGAGGGCACCGGCACTGCCGCTCCGCGCACCGGGAAGTCCCGATCCGGCGTCGACTCTACATCCACCCCTTCCTGGCGCCGGAGTGCCGCGGCCAGTTGCGACTCACCCTCGGCGATGAACGGATCGCTGGGCCGCCCCGGCGAGAACGTGTCGTAGGTCATGGAGATCGGGCGGTCGATCTTGATCACGGCCCGCACCGGCAGGCGGTTGGCCTGCACGCTCACCCGGACATCGGCGACGGGCGAAGCGACGCGATCGAAGTAGACGAACACCTGATACACGCCCGAATCGCTCTTGGGCTTCGGCATCTGAGGCGGCTGCATCTCCGGCCTGCGGAGCCACTCCCAGTCTTCCTCGGGTGCGTCGGCATCGGCGATCTTCTCGAGCCAGACGACCGCCTTCACGGCCGTGAACTCATAGAGCCCGAGCTTGACCTGCACATCGCCGGACAAAAACAGCTGCTGCACCGAGCCGCCGGTCGCGTTGGACTCCTGGCTCCACGTCGCGACGCGCGCCGCCGAGAACGACAACTCGCCGCTCGTGGCCCTCATCGGGAACCGCAGCCCGGCAAAGTCCCGGCCGGAGAACTCCGTGGACGATGTGGAACGCGGAGCCGCTGCGGCGACCTGGGCAATTGCCGGCAGCGCGCCAAGAACAATCGTGGTGCCGGCCGCCGCGATCAGCGCGTGAGAAGTCCGACGGCGGAAATATGAGGCGGCCGATCCATGGCGCTGGAGCAACATGGGGGCAGTTTAGCGAGTAAGTACCGCCCGTGCGTCGCTACGGAGCCCAGACATTTGTGGTCGCGGTCTTCGCCGGCGCGACCCCGTTCGCCTTGGCCGAGCCGTTGGCGACCGGCGCCGGAATGACCGTGCTGGCGACATCCGCCTTGATCACGGCGACCGGGTTCACTTCCTTCGGGAACGCGGCAGCGCTCGACGGCGGCACGGTCACCCCGTTGAGGTGCATCTTGCCGGTCGAAAGACCCGGGAAGTGCTCGCCCTGCCAGCTCGCCGGATACTTCGGATCGTCGAGCTCGAGAGCGGCCTTCGTCGGGAACAGCGGCCGGAACGTGTCACACATCACGGCCAATTCCTGCGTGTGCGTCGCCGTCAGGCTCGCCTCGATCGTCCCCGGATGCGGCCCGTGCGGGATGCCCTGCGGGTGCGCCGTCAGCGAGCCGATCTCGATGCCCTTGCGGCTGCCGAAGTTGCCGTCGACGTAATAGAGCACCTCGTCGCTGTCGAGATTGCTGTGGTTGTACGGCACCTTGATCGACTGCGGGTGGTAGTCCAGCATCCGCGGCGCAAAGGTACAGATCACGAAGTTGTGCGCCTCGAACGTCTGATGGATCGGCGGCGGCATGTGCAGCTTGCCGGTGATCGGGCTGAAGTCGTCGGCGTTGAAGATGAACGGGTAGTAACAGCCGTCCCAGCCCACGATGTCGAGCGGGTGGTAGTGGTACACGTACTCGTGGATCAGGTCACGGGCCTTGATGCGGACCGGAAAGTCGCCGCGCTCGTCGAACGTCATCGGCATCTCGGGCAGCCGAATGTCGCGCTCGCAGTAGGGCGCATGCTCCAGGAACTGGCCGTGCTCCTTGCTCACGTAGCGCCGCGGCGGGCCGATGTGGCTGCCGTTGGTGGTCTCGATCAGGAGGTAGCGGCCGTAGGGAGTGTTTTCAATCGCCGGGCCACCGTCGGTCGGCTTTCCGTCACCGCCGTTCGCACGCTTGTCCCAGATCAGCTTGTAAATCACGCCCTTGGGGATCACCAGGTAATCCCGCGGCCCGAACTTCAGCGTGCCCAGCATCGTGTGACAGACGCCCGAGCCATAGTGGATGAAGATGCACTCGTCGCCCTGGCCGTTCTTGTAGTGGTACTGCATCTGGTCGGCGGGATTGCACACCGCCATCTCGCAGTCGCTGTTTCCAAAGAGCACCACCCGCCCGGTGATGAAATCACCCTTGGGATTCATGCGCGGGCCACCGGTCATGACGTGGCGCATCCGCATGATGTCCTGCTCGACGTACTCGACCTTGGTGGAGTACACCGGCTTCCACCCGTACACCTGCGTCGGCGGGTGGATGTGGTACATCGTGCTCGACGGGCCCGTGAAGCCCTCGGTGCCGAACAGCTCTTCGGAGTAGAGGCACCCGTCGGGTCGACGGAACTGCACGTGACGCTTCCGGGGCAGAAGACCGAGCTTGGTATAGAACGGCATGGGCGGCTCCGGGGCAGAATTGGGAACCGGGTTCGACCCGGTGCATCAAATGGTACCACGCGCCCCAAGGCAATCGATGCGTACCCGCCGCAGAGGACTCGAAAGCCGCAACTTGACTTTCTTCCGTCGATGGGGCGAAATAGCCGACGTCCTCGATCGTTGAGGGAATCACCGATGCTGCGTTTTCTGGCACATCACAACCACGTCACGCCTTGGAGCACCGACTCCCGAGGCGACGTTCGGCGCGACGCCTGATCGTCCGCACGATTCCTGACCCCGTTCACCAGACAACGTCCCCCCACCCCCGCCGCGGCACCGCCGCCGGCTGTATTGGTAGCCATCCCATGGACACCGACACGACCACCGTCACGACGCTGTCGCGTCGCCTGACCCCTGAGGACATCCGTCCGGGCATCTACATCGGCGTGCTCTGGGAGAACCACCAGGTCTTCCAGCCGCCGTGCGATGCCATCACCTTCGAGGCGCCCAAGAGCGTCATGGTCCCGTGCCTGAACTGCTCGGACGGCGTGCCGCGCCGCGTGCTGTCGGTCTGCCTGCCCTTCGTGCAGGTCGAGAAGCCCGACGGCTCGCTCGAGTCGCTCGACACGCGGCGTTTCGTGCTCGTGGAACTCTCCGAGGAGTACGGCCTCGAGGCGTTCACCCGCCCCGCGAAGCGCAGCCGCTTCGATGAGGATTGGTGAACGCGACACGACGTGCGCCCGCACCGCGCCCGGGAGACCGGCCGCGGTGCTTTCTTTGGAATCTGGTAGACTGCTCCGATGGGACAGACCCGGGGACAATCCAAGACCGCCGACGCTTCCACTCCGCCGCCGTCACAAGCACGGCTCTGGATAGCGCTGGCCATCGGAAGCGCCGCCCTGCTCGCGATCCTCTTCGGATCCCTTCCGATCAAGATCGTCGCGGGGGTGGTCGCGCTGTGCACGCTTCAAGGACTGTGGCGCGGGGCGTCGGAACTGATCGGCATTGTCGTGGGGATGTTCCTCGCCGTCATGCTGTGCCGGCCGGTCGGCAAGCTCCTGGAGCCTGCGATCGCCTCGGTCACTACAACCGGCGGCCTGTCGTCACGTCTGATCGCCACGGCGATCGCGGCACTGGGTGTCGCGGCGCTCGTCGCCATCGTCATCGGCGTCGTGTCCAAACGCGCGATGAAGTCGCGCCCGCAGCTCCGCGGCGCGGACAAGCTCGCCGGCGGCGGACTGGGCCTGCTGGAGGGCTCGTTCCTCGGATTGCTCGTGCTCTGGATCCCCCTCGCCATCGAGCCGCTCGCCGTGAGCCAGGTGCAGCGTGCGGCCGAGGACCCGAGCCTGCCCCGCAACCCCGTCGCCCAGGCCGTTGCAGAGTTCGCAGGCGAGGTGCGGCAATCCGGCCTCGGCGGTGTGGCGACCGCATCAAATCCGCTCGAGGGGGCCCAGCTCTTCTCCCTGACGTCCGATTTCGCCGCGGTCGTGCGCCACAAGCCAGCGTTCGATCACTTCCTCAGCAGCCCGGTGATGACGAAGATCAAGGACGCCCCGGCGGTCCAGGACGCCATCCGGCGGCTCGAGGCAGATCCGGAACTTGGCGGCATGATCCGAAGCGGGAACTACGGCACCGAGATGGTGCGGGCGATGCTGACGAGCAAGGCCCTCATGGAGGTCTTCGATTCAACCACCATCGTCAGCGACCTCACGCCGCTGGTCGGAGACTTGCAGCAGGCACTCAAGGAAGCCCGCGCGATCGCGGACGGCAAGAAGTGATCGGGCCGCCTGCATGCCTCGATCGGCGCTCGCTCAGGCCTCGATCACGGGGACGGCAGGAACACGGTCTTGCCGTTGTCCGCGTCCCGCTTGCCCTGCACGCACTCCACGATCGTCTTGGCCACCAGCTTCGGATCCAGCGTCCGGCTGGTGGGGAACGCATCGACCTTGAACAGTGACCGCAGCAGCGGGGTTTCCACGGCACCCGGCGCCACCGCGAACGCACGAACCCCATGCTTGCCCGCCTCGTTGACCACCGAGCGAGCCATGAGATTCACCGATGCCTTGGCGGCAGCATACGGATAAAGCCCCGGAAACGGATCGATCGTCGCCATCGACGACACGTTGACGATGCAACCGCCGCCGTGCCGCTTCATGATCGGAAGCGTCCGAGCGATGGCCACGCACGGCCCGACGGCGTTCACGCGGAAAATCTCGTCAATCTCCTCGTGCGTGTACTCCTCGATCGGCTTCAGCGGCGTCGTCCCGGCGTTGTTCACGAGCACATCGATGTGGCCGAAACGCAGATCGATCGCCGCGATGAGCTTCTCGACCGAAGCGGCATCGCCCATATCGCACGGCATGACCACCGAGCCGGGCAGCAGCTCCTGCACCAGCGACAGCTTCACCTCGTCCCGCCCGACCAGCGCGACGGCGTACCCGAGTTCGCCCAGCAGAATGGCCGTTTCGCGACCGATGCCGCTGCCCGCGCCAGTCACCACCGCCACACGCTCGCTCGGGGGAAGAGTCATGCCCGATTCTTGGCGCCAATCCGGCGGCGGCGGGGCATCCCCGGCCTTGCATCACCAGACGCGGAGTCATGCACCTGAACTTCGCTAAACTCCCGGCGTGAACTCCCGCTCGGCCATCTTCGTCTTCGCCTTTCTCGTCATCCTCGGCGTGCCGTTTCTGTTGCGCCCGAGTGCCCCAAGCATGGCCAACGCCCGCGAGGGCGTGCCGCGACTGGTCATCATCACGCCCCACGTCACCCAGATCTCCACCGAATTCGGTCAGGCCTTCGAGCAGTGGCACAAGTCCAAGTACGGCACCGACGTACTCGTCGACTGGCGCGGCCCGCTGGGCACCAGCGAGATCATCAAGCTCCTGCAGAGCCAGTACACCGCCGCCGTCCGCGGCGGACGCATCGCACCCGACGGCTCCTGCCCACCCGGAACCGTCGATTATGACCTTGCTTTCGGCGGCGGGTCCTTCGATCACACCCGCCTCCGCAACGGCGAAGGCGTGAACATTTCCGTGAAGGAAGGCGACAAGACCGTCGACAAGCCGCTGCCGATGTCCGTTCCGGCCGGCTTCTCACAGGCCCAGCTCGACGAGTGGTTCGGCGAGAACCGCATCGGCTCCGGCCTGCTGTACGAGCCGGAGCAGTACTGGATCGGCACGGCCCTTTCCGGCTTCGGCATCGTGTACAACCGCGACCTGCTCCGCCGCCTGGGCTTGCCCGAGCCGGAAACCTTCGAAGCACTCACCGACCCGAAGCTCCAGGGCATGGTCGCCCTCGCCGATCCGCGCCAGTCCGGCTCCATCGCAACAACCTTCGACGCCATCCTCAGCAACTACGGCTGGGAGAAGGGCTGGCGCATCCTCCGCGAGATGTGCGCCAACGCCCGCTACTTCACCAATTCCTCCACCAAGCCCCCTATCGACATCAGCCACGGCGAGGGCGCCATCGGCCTCGCCATCGACTTCTACGGCCGCTCCCAGGCCCAAGCCATCGCAAAGCCAGGTGAGGACCCCGCGACCGTTCGGGTCGGCTACGTCGATCCCAAGGGCACCGCCTCGGTCGATGCCGACCCCATCTCGCTCCTGCGGGGCGGACCCAACCCCGAGATCGCCAAACGCTTCATCGAGTTCTGCTTGACCATCGAGGGCCAGTCGCTCTGGAACTTCCCCCGCCGTACCGCGGATACCAAGGACGGCCTGGGCCCCAAGCAGTACGAACTGCGCCGCATGCCCGTCCGCCGCGTGATGTACGAGCGCTACGCCGACCGCCTGGTCGACAAGGTGGATCCGTTTACGATCGCATCGACCGTCAAGCCCGCCGGCTGGCGCAGCGCCCTGGGCCCCATGATGGGGGCCTTCGCGATCGATAATGCCGACATCCAGCGTCTGGCCTGGCGCCGACTCAACGAGGCGAGGAACGATCCCACCTTCCCGACCGACGCGCTCGCCCGGATGGAAACCGCGTTCTACGCCTGGCCGGAGACAACGGATTCCGACGGCACGTCGGTCGCGTTCACCGAGCAGACCTTCCGAGCGGTCCGCGACATCTGGCGAAAGCCCGGTGCGCAGCGCCGTGCCGAGATCACGTACACCATCTTCTTCCGCGACACCTACGAGGAAGTGATCCGGATCTTTGAAAACGCCCGAGAACTCGCACGCGGAAAGTAGCTCTCCGCGACTCCCGTGGTCCACCCTTCCGCACCCCGCAGGCCGCTCCAGCCGATAAGTGAATCATGACGCCTCCGAGCGCCGCCGAACCCGCGCTTCCGCGCACCCTGACCAAGATCGTCGCGACCATCGGTCCGGCGAGTGACACGCCCGAGATGGTGCGTCGCCTGATCGAGGCCGGCGTCCACATCTTCCGCTTCAACTTCTCTCACGGCGACTTCGCCGGCCACGAGAAACGCCTCGACACGGTGCGTCAGGTTTCGGCCGAAATGGATCGCCCCATCGCGTGCCTGGGCGACCTGCAGGGTCCCAAGATCCGCGTCGGCAAGGTGGCTCCTCCGGGCATCACGCTCACCCCCGGACAAACGGTCGCGTTCCGACGCGATCTCGATCTGGCCCGCACCGAGACCCGAAGCGGCGAAAGCGTCGTGGTCTTCCCCACCACCTACCCCGCGATGATCGGCGAGGTGCAGCCCGGTCAGAAGGTCCTCATCAACGACGGCGCCATCCGCATGCTCGCCTGCGGCGCCGACCCCAAGGGCGAAGAACTGCAGTGCCAGGTCATCGTCGGCGGGCTCGTCACCAGCGGCAAGGGCATCAACCTGCCCCAGAGCGTCATGTCCGCTCCCGCGATCACCGATCGCGATTGGGAGTGCGTCGCGTGGGCGGTCGAGAATCAGCTCGACTTCCTGGCTCTCAGCTTCGTGCGCGAAGCGGCCGAGGTGCTGGAGCTCAAGGAGCGCCTCAAGTCACTGTGTCCGACAACCCGCTTCGCCGACCTGAGCGGTCAGACCGCGACGATTCCCGTGATCGCCAAGATCGAGAAGCCGCAGGCTGTGGCGAACATCGACGCGATCGTGCAGGCCGCGGACGGCATCATGGTCGCGCGCGGCGATCTGGGCGTCGAGATGGACATCGCCCGCGTGCCGGTGGTGCAGAAGAAGCTCATCGAGGCGGCGCACGTGTGGGGCAAGCCGGTCATCGTCGCGACGCAGATGCTCGAGTCGATGATCGAGAGCCCCAGCCCCACACGGGCCGAAGCCAGCGACGTGGCGAACGCCATCTTCGACGGCTGCGACGCCGTCATGCTCAGCGCCGAATCCGCCACCGGGAAATGGCCCGTGGTCGCCGTCGAGACGATGCGCCGTATCGCCGGCGCCGCCGAGGAACGCATCGCGGAGCTTCCGTCGCAGCACGACGCCCCGACCAAGCTCATCGAGACCGGATACGCCACCGCCGCCCTGGCGCACGGCGCCTGGCAGATCGCCCGCGATATTCGAGCCAAGGCTGTTCTCTGCTGGTCCGAGGCCGGCGGCACGGCCCGGTACCTCTCGCAGAACGATTTCGACGTCCCCATCATCGCCTACTCATCGTCGCTCCGCGCCTGCCGCCGCATGGCCGTGCTGCGCGGTGTCATCGCCGTCTGCGAGAAAGCACCCAGCGGCATCACACCCCTTCGCGATTGGAACCTCCGCGCCGATCAGTTCCTGGTGAACCGGGGCCTGTGCAAGCCGGGCGACATGATCGTGATTGTCTGCGGCCGGCCGCTGGGCAAGACCCGAAGCGTGAACATGGTCGCTCTGCACCGCGTCGGTGATGACGACTCGGGTCTGCGGACGCACAAAGACTGATACCGGCCTCGATCGCTTCCGCCGAGACGGAAACCAGTAATCGGCGCTTGCGGCGCCAGGAAGCCACTCTGCCCAACGCGTCACGCACGCTCGCTCCCGCCATACCCGCTACATTGTTACCGTGGCCGCCCACCGCACGCATCACCCGCTCGCTCCCGCGGCGTTCCTCGCGCCCGCCGCCATCGTGCTGGGGGTCTTCTTCGCCGGCTCGCTCGCGCAAGTCGTCTATCTCTCCTTCACCCGGTACACCGCCTTCAGCGGGCCGGACTGGGTGGGACTCGACAACTACGCACGCCTGCTCGGAAGCGGACGATTCTGGGGTGCGCTGCTTAATAGCGCCCTGTACCTGCTCGTGACCCCGGCGATCATCGTGCTCAGCCTGCTCGCCGCGCTCGCGGTGGATGTGCGTCTCCGCGGCATGTCGTGGCTGCGGCTGGCGCTCTTTCTGCCCGTCGTCACCCCCACCATCGTCGCGGCCCTGATGTGGCGGCTGCTCTACAACGAAGACTCCGGCGTGCTGAACGCGGCATTGCGGTGGTTCTGGCTTGATGGCGTCCCCTGGCTGACCGAGCGCCCGTGGACGCTGGTTTCCGCCGCGATGGTCACGCTCTGGAAGGGCTTTGGCTTTTACATGATGGTCTTTCTCGCAGCGCTCGCCGCCGTGCCGCGGGAACTCCGCGAGGCCGCGTCGCTCGACGGCGCCAGCCGCATCCAGGTCTTCTGGAACGTCACGTTCCCCTCCATTCGCCCCGCGATCGCGCTTGTCTTCGTTATTTCCTCCATCTCGGCGCTCAAGGTCTTCGAGGAGCTCTTCGTCACCATCAAGGGCGCACCGATCTCGCACCAGACCGTCGTGCCGCTGATCTACCAGGTGGCGTTCGAAGAGGGTAATTACGGCATGGCCAGCGCTATCGGCATCACGCTCTTTGTCATCATCCTCGCCTTCAGCATCGTGCAACTCAAGCTCACCAGCCGCACAGAGCCCTGAGTCCCCACTGCTCCACTCCTCCACTGCCCCACCTCCTTCAATGTCCTCCGCCGTTCACATGATCGACCGCCGCCCGCTCGGTAGCACCGCGCTCTGGTACGCCATCGCGGCGGTCCTCGTCCTTCTCGCGGTCGGCCCGGCGCTGTGGCTCATCGTGATCGCGTTCCAGCCACCGGGCGGCGAGCTCTACTCGCTCCGCGGCGGCTTCACGCTCGACAACTTCAAGGCCGCGTGGCGAGACGGCCATCTTGCCCGGCCGCTGCTCAACAGCGTGCTGGTCACGATCGCTCGTGCCGCGCTGAACGTCTTTGTCGCCGCTCTCGCGGCGTACCCGCTCGCCCGCATGTCCTTCCGCGGCCGCGACGTCGTCTTCGTGCTGCTGCTCGCGACGATGATGATCCCCGAGCAGGTGATCGTGGTGCCGATGTTCCGCATGATCGTCGGCATGGGTCTCTACGACACACTGGCCGCCGTCGTGCTGCCCTTCAGCGTGACCGCGTTCGGCATCTACCTTTGCCGCCAGGCGTTTCTGGCGATTCCCACCGAATTGGAAGAGGCCGCCCGGATGGACGGCGCCGGCAGCCTGCGGATCTGGTGGAGCGTGGTCCTGCCGCTGAGCGCTCCGACGCTGGCGACGCTGGCGCTCTTCAGCGTGATCGGAGCGTGGTCGGACCTGCTCTGGCCGCTGATCGTGCTGCAGGATCAGGACACGTTCACGCTGCCGGTGGCGCTCAACAACATGATGAGCCAGTTTGAGGCCAACACCCGGGCGGCGTACGCGGGGGCGGTGCTGTCGCTGGCGCCGATTCTGATTCTGTTTGCAATCGCGCAGCGGTTTTTGAAGGCGGAGATCTTTGGGGGGGCGGTGAAGGGGTGAGGTGGGCCGGGGTTCCGCGAGTCGGCTGATGTTTGCAGGATCGATCCTGGCAGACGATTTGCCAGTGATGCCGCCAGACCTTCGGCCAGACGTTTGGCGACATTGTCGTGCGGGTTGTCGGCCACGTTGGCGGGCATATTGGCCGGCAGCATCTGGGTGACGCTTCCGGCCCGTCGTGAGCCTCCGGTTCTGCACGGCGAAGCCGTGATCGGCAACAGCCGGGGGTTGTCGCGAAGCGACACCCCCGGGACCGGCGGGGGTCCGGGCCGCACGCTGAAGGCGTGCTCGTCGGCGTTTGGCAGCTCGACGTGCAGGCCTTTGGCCTGCGGAGGAAAAGCAGAACAAGGATGAGCGTCCATGGCGTGACCCGGGGGTGTCGCTTCGCGACGACCCCCGGCTATTTCCGAGCAGCCCTTCGGGCTGACGACCGCGGCGAGATCGCGCGGGCAACGCGGATGCGGTCGCGAATCGGATGCGGGCGCGGAGAACAGGAGGCCGCTGCCCCGATGGCTCGCGGAGCGGAATCACGGCCGATCGCATTCAGGGTGCGTTGGAGAGGACGATCGGGGTTGAGGGCGATATGCTTGAGCGAGCGGCGGAGGCCGCGACAACTTGTGCCCGTAGCTCAACTGGATAGAGCGCTGCCCTCCGAAGGCAGAGGTTACAGGTTCAACTCCTGTCGGGCATGTTCGGCCTCCTTCGAGGCGGCTCCACATGCGAACGGCTCGCGAAACGAAAACGGACCCGATCGGGTCCGCCGCTGCTCTGTTACTTCTTTTGAGAGGCATCCCATGCGGCCTGCATGAGACTATCGGGCGGACGCGAGTTGTATAGTGTCACGCGGCGACCGCAATCCGGGCAGATCGTGGGGCCACTGACACCCCGCATCTCATTCAAAATCACATACGTTGGCGGAAACTTCGCCTTTCCGTCCCGAGTCCAGTAGCACAACTCGATTGGGTAAAGACTCCGCTTGCCAGTCTTGGGGTTGAGATACGGACGATTCTCGCCGCGGCCGACGGAGTACTTCTCGAAAACCTCGCCGGTCTCCGCGTCCATGAGCGTTGGGAGGAAGGCTGCTCGCCGCGGATCCTCCAGATACGACGAATACGACGAATACGCGACGTATCCAAGGACGAGAACAGAGGCCAGGACTAGGGCGATCGCGCCCAGTGTCTTGCCGTTCCAAGACGCTTCATTTGCACTGGCCTTTGCCGGCGCGCTTGGTGACGTCTCAAGACCATCAAGGAGCCCGCCTTTGTTTCGGTCAGTCGCGGTCATCTTGCCTCCGTCCGATGCCTCTCTAGGGAACTCACGGGAAAATGTAAGGGCTCGATGAATTCGCGGACATGCCGGACTGGGTCGGGAACAGTCGCTTCGTTCCTTTCCACGTTCCGAGTTGGCGCGTCAGGACCGTGCCTGTGGGCATCCAGTAGTTTGGATTCGTTGCCTTGAGATCATCCATCAGTTCAACGTGTCCATCGAAGAACGACAGATTGCCGAGACACTGAACACCCCGGCTGCCGGTCCGGACGGCAGAGCCGGTGCCATCTTGATTGCTCCCGACCGGGACGACCTTCTTCATGCCATGTCGGAACGCCCAGAATCGCGCGTCAACCGTTGCCCCGGTCTCCCAAGCTGCTGTTGTTTCGCCAGGTGCGCCGAAACGAGAGAGACCGGCACTTCCGTTTCCGTCGCCATACCACGGGCCGGTATCTGCAAAGGACCCGCCGTATCGGGCGCCGTCGTACAGATCGTAGTTGTACGTCGGCTGCTTCCCTTCGCGGGCGAGCGCGTAGCGATGCGCGTCAAATGCGAGTGCTTTCTGAGAAGGCGGACCCACGAGGTTTAACTTTGGCTGATGACCGCGCCGATTGATACCCGACGAGGTGCGAGGGTCCGTCCCAAATGGCGCAGCGTCCTCGGTGGAAAGAAACTGCGTGCTGACGTTGTAGGAAACCATCCGCTTCTTGTCCCAGACGCCGGGGATGGAGCTAGGGTAAGGTTCGGCTTCAAAGTTGTTCTCGGGACAGTTCATCGCACCAGAGGTCAGGTACCACGAGAAACGCTCGCTTCGGATCTTTTCGCCGGGTGCTCCCTTCAACAGATCCGGAGCAGCGCCTTCGCCCGGGCCTCGTTGACCCCACATGCTCAAGATTGGGCCCATCCAGTCCCATGCCTGCATGGCGATCCCGTTGAAACGGATCTCGGCAGTCTGTTTCGCGGAGCCTTTCCCATCAACGACGGCTCGACCGCTCGCGTCCCAACCGCTGGTCACGGGCGATCCCGGCAGCCACTCGCGGTTTCCCATCGCGTAGTCGTTAAAGCCAATAGCGATCTGCCGCATGTTGTTGGCGCACAGCATTGTCCGCGCCGTCCGCCGCGCCACGCCCAGCGACGGCAGCAGGATCGAGATCAACAACGCGATGATCGCGATCGCGACCAAGAGCTCAATTAGCGTGAACCCGGTCGACTGTGTACGGCCCTTGGTGCTCATACCTGATTCCCTTCGTTCGCTGCCTCTTACTGGGACTTTGCGTTCGTTTCGTGTGCCGCGGCACGTGCCGCTCGTCTGCGTCTGCGCCCATCGCTCCGCTCCGCCGCCACACGGCGGTGCGTGGTGCTTACTGGCCTGCCGCGGCGATCACCCGAACGGGCTCGCGGCGGGAATGCGTGCGTCGGTCGTGACGCCCGGTTCGTCCTCCTGACGTGGAGCGAGTGCTCATCCGGGCAGCATACCAGACGCCGCCCCATCACGCCTTGCCGAAACATCCGTACAAAACCCGATTTTCGATCGATTGACTGACCGCAGACGGTAGGCAACGGGCCGGTGCGGGTCGTCGCCCGGCCCGCTTCGAGCATCGAAGATTTGTCGTCTCTTCACATTCGGTGAGGGAATTCTTTCGGGTTTTGTACTTGCGACAGAACGGACCCTCCGCACCAGATTTACCCCAGGACCGCAAGGCGATGCAAGCCACCGCGATCGCCGTGAGCGACACTCGGACGGGGGTCGGCGGCATCGATGCCGCTGCCTGTGTTCGCGGGCGCCTCGGCGCCCGCGCTGGTCGGAGGAGGACTGCATGCGTTGGAACGTACTTGTCGCCGTCGCGGCGGGAATCGGGTCTGTCACGGTCACGGCCACCGCCCTTGGCGCGGAGATGCTGGTCTGCGGCTTCTCGAGCAACAAGGTCTATCGCTACAACATGTCTGGCGGGCTCATCGGGACGCTGGACGTCGCCGGCAACCTCTCGGGCCCGCTGTGCGCCCGGATGGGCCCCGACGGCAAGATCTATGTCGTCAGCGAGGGGAACAACCGAATCGTCCGCTTTAGCGCGAGCACCGGAGCCTACATCGACGACTTCGTCAGCGATGCGGGGCTCAACTCCCCCACCGGCATCACCTGGGACGGCGCCGGCAACGCCTACGTCGCGAGCTTCAACGGCAACAAGGTCCGCAAGTACAACAGCAGCGGCGGGTTCGTGTCCGACTTTGTGACCGCTGGCAGCGGCTCGCTCAGCGGCGCCGACAACGGCATCTCTTTCGGGCCTGATGGGAATCTGTACGTCCCCAGCTACAACAACAACCGCGTCCTCAAGTACAACGGCGTCACCGGGGCGTTCATCAGTTCCTTCATCCCCAGCATCGGGCGGCCGCGCACGTTTGAGTGGTTCAACGGGTCGTTCTACATCACCACGGAAACGGGGAACGCGGTGCAGAAGCGCAGCGCGCTGAATGGCGTGAACCAGGGGAACTTTGTCGCCGCGGGATCGGGTGGGCTGCAGACGCCCATCGGCATGGCCTTCGGGGGCGATGGATTCCTGTACGTCACGTCGGCGAACAACAGGATCCTGAAGTACAACGCAACCACCGGCGCGTTCGTGGGCATCTTCGCCGACGCGACCACCTCGGACCTGAACCTGCCGGCGTTCATCACCATCATCCCGACGCCGGGTGTTGGATGCGTGCTGCTTGCGTCGTCGCTGGCGATGGCGAGGCGTCGGCGCGGGTGACGCAAAGCGGCGAGTGGCAAGTCGCAGCCCAAAGAAACGAAAAGCCGGAGCCTGTGTGGCTCCGGCTTGTTGTTGTGGGCATGAGCGCTTTGCGCCGGGGCCTGGAAGGCCCCGCCCCCGTCCTCCGCTACGCATCGCCCTCAAACCTCAGCCCTTTCCGCTCGTCACCGGTTGTTCTCGATGCTCTTGTCGGGCCACTTGGGCGCCTTGGCATCCGGAAGTGGCTTGGCGGCGATGGTCTCCTGCAGGTGCTTGATCGCGGCGGCAAGCTGGGCGTCCTCACCCTTGAAGGTGGCGTGCGGCAGGTTGTCCACCACGATGTCGGGATCGACGCCGTGGCCTTCGATGAGCCAGATGTTCTTGCCGTCGCCGTCGGGACCGAACACGCCGGTCTCGCCGGCCGTGGCGGCGCCGTTATCGGTGAGGCGATTGCTGGCGCTGAGCCAGACCTCGCCGCCCCAGGTGCGCATGCCGATCACCTTGCCCAAGCCAAGGCGACGGAAACCCTCGGCGAAAGCCTCGCCGTCGGACGCGGTGAACTGATCGCAGAGCACGACCATGTGGCCCCGGAACGCGAGCTGCATGTTCCAGCTCGATTCGTCGCTGACCCGCGAGGCCCAGTACATCCAGGGTTTGCGGATCAGTTGGCCGAGGATCCAACTGTCGATGTTGCCGCCGGTGTTGCGGCGGACATCGACGATGAGACCCTTGCGGTTGTAGACGGGGAAGAAGTTCTTGGTCCAACGGGTGATCTCGCCACCGCCCATGTTGCGGAGGTGGACGTAGCCGATCTCGCCCTTGCCTTGCTCCTCGACAATCTTGCGCCGGGTGTACTGCCACTCGGTGTAACGCATGTCCGCCGCGTCGCCCATGTTGACGGGCACGACGATCACGTCACGAGAGTCGCCGCCGTTGGCGGGCTTGACGCGGAGCAGTACCTGCTGGCCCGCCTTGCCGCGGAGCAAGGCGGCGGGCTCGGCGGCGAGCGTGGGCACGCCGTTGATGGACTCGATGATGTCGCCGGCGACGACGTCGACACCCGGTCGGGCCAGGGGCGGCACGGCGCTGGGCTCGTCGGGATCAAAGTCGTAGACGCGCTCGACGCGGTAGCCCACGGCATCGCGGACGAGCTCTGCACCGAGCGAGGCGATCGCGACGTCGTCGGACGGGCCGCGGGTGTCGCCGCCCTGCACGAAGTGGTGCAGTGTCGAAAGCTCGCCGGAGAGCTGGCCGAGGACATCGTTGAGTTCGGCGCGGGTGCGGACGCGCTCGACGAGCGGCGCGTACTTGTCGCGCATCTTGTTCCAGTTCACGCCGTGCATGTTGGGGGCGTAGAAGTAGTCGCGGAGCAGCCGCCACGCGTCGGTGTACATCTGGCGCCATTCCTTGACGGGCGTGAGGCTGAAGCGCCACCTGGAGAGGTCGACGGTCTTGCCGTCCATCTCGGCAGGTGCGGCGTTGGCGTCCACGATCGAGAAGGTGTCACGCTTGCGGATGACGAGCTTCTTGCGATCGAGCGACAGGTCGTAGGAGTTGATATCGGCGGCAACGGTCTTGGTCTCGATCTTCTCGTTGCCGATGGGGAGGGCGAGCAGATTGCTCTTGGTCTCGGTGCCGCGGATGGTGTCGATGAAGAAGAGGGCCTTGTCGGTGATGGTGAGGCCGACGTAGTTGCCGTTGGTGAAGGGCACTTCCTCGATGCGGGCGGCGATGCCGTCGAGATCGATCACGACGTCGGGGACTTTCTTCTCGTCCTTCTTAACGTCCTTGGTCGCGTCCTTCTTGTCTTCGCCCTTCGCGTCGTCCTTCTTGGGCTCGTCCTTCTTCTCGCCGGTGTACTCGGGCTTCGTGTCGGGTTTGGTGTCGGGCTTCTTCTCTTCCTTCTTGTCGTCCTTCTTCTCGTCCTTGGCGGGCGCGAGTTCGTCGCTGGGCCGCCACGGCGACCGCTCGCCCTTCTTGCACGCGATCAGGTAGAGCTTCGATTTGCGGTCAAAGTACGGCTGAGGCGCCAGCGCTCCCCACGGGCTCCCGACCGACGACACGATGTGGCGATCGGAGATGAAGTAGATCCACTTGCCGTCGGGGGTGAACTGGGGCGAGTAGCTGTTGAACCGGTCGGTGGTCAGGTCGGTGATCTGCCCGGTCGCAATCGAGTAGAGCTTGATCTGGCCGTTCGCATTCGCGGCCGATTCGGTGAACAGGAGCCACTTGGAATCCGGCGACCACGACAGGTCGCCCGGCACCTCGAACTTGTTCTGCAGCACCTGCTTGGTGGACTTGTCCTCGAGGTTGGTGATGTAGAGCGTCTGGTTCTTGTCCACGTGCGCGACGAGCTTGCCGTCGGGGCTTGGCAGCATGTCGAATCGGATGATCGACCCGTCGCTGGTGATCTGCGTCGCCTCGCCCACGCCGTTCGCGGGGACCTTCCAGATCTCAACCTCGCCGGACTGGTCAGAGTACGCGAGCATCGACTTGCCGTCGGGCAGGAAGACAGGACGGCGATAGCGGACGCCGCTGTTCCGCGTCACGTCGACGAAACGGCCTTGCTTGGCGGGCGCGACAAACACCTGCCCGCGGGCGACGAGCGCGAGGCGATCGCCACTGGGCGAGAGCGACCACTCGCTGATCGAGCCAGCCGGGTTCTTGATCCACTGCTCACGCATCTGGTCGAAGTCGCTGGCGAGCGCGATGTCCACCGGCGCGTTCCTGTTCGCGGCGATATCCAGCAGCCAGATATCCGCACCGTGCTGATACACGATGCGTCCGCCGCCGAGATCAGGACTGGCGATGTCGTACTCGGCGTGCCTGGTGTGCTGCTGCAGGTCCTGGCCACTGGGGTTCATGGACCAGATGTTCATCATGCCGTCGCGGTCGGTCGCGAAGTAGACCCGCCCGTTCCAGACCATCGCGTCCTTGCTGGTGCCGGCGAAATCGGTCGTCAGCGGCGAAGCCTCGGCGTCGCCGTCGCTGAACTTCCAGAGCTGCTGGATGAAGCCGCCCTTGTAGCGTTTGGTGAACGAGCCTTGGAACGGCAGCCGCGTGAAGAAGAGCGTCTTGCCGTCGGCGGCGTACGCGCCCTGGTCGGCTTCGTAGAGCGGCACGCGGGTGCGAGCACCGTCACCGCTGAGGATCACGATCTGCGACGAGGGCAGTGTCGCGTGCTCGCGGGTGGAGAACATCACCTTGCCGTCGGGCGTCCAGCCGACGAAGCCCATGCGTGCCGCACCGAACGTGCGGCGGGTGGGCAGGCCGCCCTCGATGGGCATGGTGTAGATCTCGGTCGGGCCTTCGTATTGGCCCATGAACGCGACGGTCTTACCATCGGGCGAGATGGCGGGATTGGTCTCGTCACCGGTGCCGGTGGTGAGTCGGGTGGCGACGCCGCCGTTCGCGGCGACCTTCCACAGATCGCCCTCGCTGACAAACACGATGGTGTCGCCGTGGATGGCGGGCTGGCGGTAGTAGCCTTTGGTCTGGGGGACGGTGTCAGCGGCAAGGGCCGAGCCAGCGAGAGCGAAGACGAGCGACGCGGTGAGCCGAGCAGTGAATGGGCGAGATCGCATGCGGGAACCTCCGGGAGGGTGAGGATACCGCGAAATGGCGGGGTGGGTTGCGGGGTCAGGCGTAGCCGAGAGCAGGCGCGAGGAGAGCCGCAAGAATGGCCGCAATAGTCCAGCCAGCAACCTTGAGCGACTTTCGCATTCTCGTACGTGGATCTGCAGACGCGATCGCACCTACGCCGAACGCGATAGCCCCCAATGCGAGCAATACGGCAAGACCGAGAAAGGTGTCGTTGAGCGCTCGCTCGCCTGGTCGAACCCGCCCTGGCACGATAAACGCACAACACGCGGCAGAGAGAATGCTTGCAATGGAGAGCCAACGGTTGAACAGTTGCCATCTCATCGCGTTCTCGCATCCGCATTGCAATTCAGCGTCAATTGTGGACGAGCATCGGGGCAAACAGAAGCAATGTGAACCCCATGAAGACTCCGGCGCAGGCAAGCAGCGCGCAGCGACGCTGGTATCGGCTCTTTGCAACGATCAGCGAGAGCACGCCAAGAACAAGCGTCGGAATCAGCAGAATGGTCGCGGTGTTGGCGAGGCTATTGCAAACGAGCACCTCATCACGCCGAAACCTGCTCGGAACCCAGAACTGAAGAAGCACTCCTACGCCGACAATGCCCATTGACGTGCGCGACGCAATCAGATGCAGGCGAGCATTCAGCGACCAGAAATCCGGGATCGGTTCCGCGATCGATCGCATCGGTTCGGGATTGCCACATTCAGGACAACTTCGCCCATCGAGACCGCTCATCGAGTAGCCACAAGCCTGACAGATCATCACGCTGCCCTATCGAATCGCCCCCGATCTCGATACGTTTGCGACCGCATCCTGTTCCACGATGCACATTTCTTGGGACGGGTCGGGGATCACTCTCCCCGCACAATCACCACCCGCGGCTTCTTCGCCGGGTCGAGCGTTGCCAAGAGCCAATCCAGATCGTCCTTCTCAAACCCGATGCATCCGAGCGTGCCCGCGCCGTCGGGATGAGCACGGTGGATGAAGATCGCACTCCCCTTCCCCGGCACGGCGGGCCAGCGGTTGTAATCGACCACGATGCAGACCCGCATCAACTCGCTGTCGGCACCGAGCCGCTCGGTGAGACCCTTCGCGGCTTCGCCGCTGACCCATTGGTTGTATGTCGGCGAGTCGGGCCGTTCGTCCCAGGCGTCGTTGTCGGTGGCCTGGCGGTACGCGAGCCTGGTGTTCACCACCGGATCGCGGCCCAGCGCCTCGGTGAGCGTGTACGAGCCGCTGGGGGTCATCTTGTCACCCTCGACCTTCTCAGCGGGGCGAGCGACGCCGTTGGCGCCGACGGAGCAGGCGATGGGGCCGCGGGTGACGGACCACGATGCATCTGAAGCGCGATCGAGCAGCCATGCGGTCGCGTGGCGCTGCCGCGGCGAAGGCTCGTTGATGACCAACAGACACTGACGAGCATCAGTAAGCGTCGGCTCGTGTCCGTCGACAATCACCGCGGCATCCGCGTTCCAAGCGACTCGATCGACTGTCTGGCCGCAGCCCCCCGCTGCGATCGAAAGCGACGCACCAAGCAGCCCAGACGCACACAAACGCAGCGTCGATGCAATGCCCATGTTCAGCCTCCGCGACACTCCGCCCCTCCGCGTTCTCTCTATTCCGCCCGCTCACTCAAACCGCAGATGCTTCACGCTCTCTCCGCTGTCGCGGAGGTCGATGAGCGCGTCGATCCCAATTTGGAGGTGCTTCTCGACAAACGCCTCGGTCACTGCCTTGTCGCTCTCGCCGGTCTTGACCCCATCAGGTGTCATCGGGTTGTCGCTCACCAGAAGCAACGCACCCTTGGGGATCGAGTTCGCGAAGCCGACGAGGAAGATCGTCGCCGTCTCCATGTCGATACCGATGCAGCGGATCTGACGCAAGTAGTCCTTGAACTTCTCGTCGTGCTCCCACACGCGGCGGTTCGTCGTGTAGACGCTGCCGGTCCAGTAGTCGCAGCCGTGCTCCACGATTGCGGCGCTGACGGCGCGCTGGAGCCGGAACGAGGGCAGTGCGGGAACTTCCGGCGGCAGATACTCGTTGCTCGTGCCCTCGCCGCGGATGGCGGCGATGGGCAGGACGAAGTCGCCGAGCTTGGTTTTCTTGAGCCCGCCGCACTTGCCGAGGAAGAGCACGGCCTTGGGCTCGATGGCGCTGAGCAGGTCCATCGTGGTCGCGGCCATGGCGCTGCCCATGCCGAAGTTCATAATGGTGATGCCCGCGGCGGGCGAACCGGGCTTCCCGGTCGCCGACTGCATGGGCCGATCGCGACCGACCACCGGCACCCCGAAGCGCTCGGCGAACATCTCGACGTAGTTGGTGAAGTTGGTGAGGAGGATGTACTCCCCCCACTGATCGACGGCGCGGCCGGTGTACCGGGGCAGCCAGTCACGCACGATGTCCGACTTGGATTTCATGGCTGACGCACAGCATATCCGGAGCAACCGTCGGTCGCGTCCGCGTCGTGCGTCTGGCGGTCACGGACCGACGAACGAATCCATCGCATCGGCGGGCATCTCGAAGCCGTCGAGCTTGCCGGTGCGTTCGATGTGCGCGACCTGCTTGAGCATGATCTCGAGGGCGCGGGGGAGCCAGATGTTGTCGCCGCAACCGCGCTCGGGCGTCGACATCCACTTCACGGAGCCGTCGGCGTGGAGCACGTACTGACCGCGTCCGCCGTGGTTCGACGAGTTCTCGAGCGGGTCGATGGCTTGCTTGGCGACGGCGCGGCGCACGACCGGGGAGCGGTCGGAGAGAATGACGACCTTGGCGGGCTCGCACTC
>ERZ1066133.167-NODE-167-length-36019-cov-9.025887_pt1 | contig 36019 bp, 19 predicted proteins | sample MGYA00382780_ERZ1066133 | MGnify/ENA primary metagenome ERZ1066133 (study PRJEB33369, sample SAMEA5778363) | biofilm metagenome | biome: Industrial cooling water; feature: Water cooling tower basin; material: Biofilm | place: United Arab Emirates | collected... | reverse complement strand
CTAGTAACCAGCGGCGACGTCGACGCAGTTCAGCAGCGGCTCTCCCGCGCCGAATCGACGGATGTTCTCCTTGTACAACGCCCACCAACGCTCCTCCGTCAGCTCGCCATCGGCAGCGACGTGCGGCGTGATTAGCACGTTGGGCGTCGTCCAGAGCGCGTGCCCGGCCGGCAGCGGCTCGGGATCGGTCACGTCAAGAGCCGCGCCCGCAAGCCGACCCTCCGTCAAGGCGGCGATGAGCGCTTCGGTGTCAACGATTCTTCCCCGCGCAATGTTGATCAGATAAGCCCCCTTCTTCATGCGACCGATCATCGCACCGTCGAAGAGCTTTTCCGTCTCGCCTGTCAGCGGCACACAGATCGCCACCACGTCCGCTTCCGGCAACATCGCGCCGAGGTCCTCGGGCTTGCCCACGCGTTCTACGAACGTCTCGGTCGGAGCCTCGCTGCGACGGGTCGCAATGACCCGCATCCCAAAGCCGTGCGCCCGACGTGCGATCTCGGTACCGATCCCGCCGATTCCCACCACCAGCATCGTGCGACCCTGCAGGGTCACGGCCTTCGGAGCGTCGTCGCGCTCTCCGATGCCCCACCGCGCCTTCTGCTGCGCATCGTGGTACTCCGGCAGTCGGCGTGTGAGCGCGAGCAGCATGCCCATCGCGTGATCGGCGATCGCCGGACCATGCACGCCGCGGGAGTTCGTCACCACGACCGCCGACCGCTCCCGCAGCGCCGGCATGCTGATGAATCGATCGACGCCCGCGCTCGTCGCGTGAGCCCATGTAAGCTTCGTCGCCTTGGCGAGAAACTCCGGAGAGAGAAACCGAGCCTCGACGCCATCGGCTTCCGCGGCTCTTTCCATCGCCTGTGCACGACCGCCGACCCGCTCCACCCGCACGTTCGGCGCGACCTTCTTGAGCTCATCGACCTGGGCCTGGGACAACGCCCCGGCCAGGAAGGTCAACTCGGGCCGAGGCTCGCCCGGCGCCACCGCCCGCGCCACACGAGCGTTACGGAGCGAACCCGGAAGATCGTCCGCCGCGAACAGCGGCGGCGGGCAAACGGCCAGAAAAACAAGCAGCGCCGCGATCCGAGCCGCATTTGTGACAAGCCCCATGCGCATCCTCCTGGTGGCTTTCCTGAGTCTACCGCCGATCGACCCGGCGCGTACTGTTGCTCCCCGTTCCGCTGACGTCCTCGGCACCATCCATCAGGCGACACCATGGCCCTCACCATCAACAAAGAGACGCACGTTCACCTGCCCGCCGACACCAACCAGGCCTTGGGCATCGCTCAGTACGCCATCGACTTCATGAGCGACGATCCCGCCAGAACCGGGCACCCGTCGCGTGCCGTCCTCGATCGCACCGCGCTCTTCCACACCGACGCGTGCCTCTGCGGCGTCTCGGCTCTGGCGCTCGGCACCAACGCACCGAATCTGCTTCGCGACGAGGCACATCAGTACACCACACCGGTGAGCGGCGTGGGCTCGATGGCCGGTGTGCCGTGGGCAAAGTCCGCCGTGCGCTCCGGCGTGCCGACCTTCGGATCCAAGGTCGATGTCCAGGTCGAGAAGGCAATCGTCGCCAACGCCGCCGCGGTTCGCGAGTGGGACAGCAACGGCACCAACTTCGGCTACAACCCGGAGCTCAACCACCTCGCGGGCGAGTTCGGGCACAACGACTTCTACGCCGTCGCTCTCGCAGCGGCGCAGCTCCGCGGCAAGGACGGCGCGTTCGCGCTCAAGGGCATGCTGCTCATCGACGAAGTCCGCGGCCGCCTCGCCGAGGTCTTCTCCCTCAAGTCCTACAAGATCGACCACGTCGTGCACGGCGCCATCGGCTCGGCCGCGGCCTTCGGCGCCATGATGGGCGCGACCGCGGAGCAGATCGAATCTGCGATCGGCATGGTCATCGCCCATTACATTCCCTTCCGCGCCATCCGCGCCGGCAAGCAGCTCAGCGACAGCAAGGGCGCATCCGCCGCCATCAGCACCGAGGCGGCGATTCTGAGCGTGAAGCGCAGCATGGCCGGCTTCATGGGACCGCGCGATATCTTCCGCAACCCCGAGGCGATCTTCCGCCTCTTCGAGGGCCCCGGGCAGCTCTTCAAGAAGACCCACAGCGGCGGCACGGGTATCCCCGATTCCAAGGAAGGCTGGGGCACCAAGACCTACGCCTCGCCGTTTGATCTCGTGCTCGGCAAGGCCGGCGACGATTTCGCGGTGATGGGCATGCACTTCAAGCTCGGTCTCTACGAGCATCAGTCGGCGGGCGCGCTCCAGGGGCTCATCAACCTGCTCAGCCGCAATCCGCACCTGCTCGACGATCAGACCGGAGACTGCATCGAGAAGATCGTCGTCCGCGCCTACGAGCCCGCGTTCGGCATTATCGGCGACCCGGCGAAACGCGATCCCAAGACCCGTCAGTCCGCCGATCACTCGATGCTCTACCTCGTCAACACGATGCTCCGCAAGGCGCTCGAGTTGGCGGGTGCCAAGAAGGGCGCCAAGCTCGGGTGGAAGGACCTGATGCTCCTTCCGCACGACTTTGACGCCAAGAGCCTCCACGATCCGCTCACCCGCCGCCTGATGGACAAGATGTCCTTCGAGCACGGCGGGGCCGAGTACGACGCCAAGTACCCCGACGGCATCCCCACGTCGATGATCATCACCGACGACAAGGGCAACAGCTTCGACAGCGGTCTGGTGATGTACCCCGGCGGCCACGCCCGCAACCACCTCGGACCCGACAAGGTCGAACTCCACGACATCCTCGATCACAAGTTCAAAAAGCTCGCCGAGCTCGCCAGCGATGACCCCAAGTCGCTCGTCAAGCGCCTCAGCGATGTCGGGAACAAGGACGCACGGTCGGTTGCGAACCTGATGGACTTCGCCATCAAGTTCCACGGTCGCTTCGAGTAAACCCGCGGCAACCCGTGGAACGGACGATTTCGGTCCGACAGGGTCACTTCGGACTCATTATCCTTACAAAAACCGATCGTGACGCGGGCGAGTCCGCCCGTTGTCGACCGAGCGCACCGCGCACGTTCCAAAAGTCTCTGGCTGCTGCAAGGTCCCTGCGGGCGGCGGCAACACATACAGAAGGGGTGCGGGATCATTGCCGGAGGTTTGTATGAGCATGCGGGAGTTGGCGGCCGGACTTATCGTGTTCACTGCGTGCGCCGGTGCCCAGGCCGTGCAGCCCTACTCGGTTGATGCCGGATCATGGATCCAGGCCGAGGCGATCGGGTCGAACAACCCGTTCGTCTGGTACGGAGCCTCTTATCTGCCGATCACCGGCCCGTCGCAGTTTGTGAACACGTCCAAGCACAACGTGTACATCAATCAGAACGGCTTCCTCGCCTACGTCGTCGAGATGAGCGTCGGCTGGTACCAGTACGGTCCGGGCGTCCAGGTCGGCCTCCGCGGCGGACTGCGCTTTACGTCGCTGGTGCCGAATCTCTCGTATACATTCAACGGCTTCATGAACATCGTGCAGACAGGCTCGCCCGCCAGCAGCACCGCAACCTCGCTCGTCACGCTCAAGCCCTATCCCAGCGGCGCGCCGGTGCTCTACGCCAACGGTCTTTCGTTCCCCGGACCCGGCGCGCTCTGGACACCCGGCACACCCTTCGCCGGAACGCAGAGCGGCAACCTCACCATGGGCGTGCAGTACGAGCTGCTGTATGACTTCACGCTCGTCGCCTATCACGGCGGCGACACCTCGATGGACTACTCCGTCAAGCTCAAGAACAACCCCTATTTTCAGATGCTGCTGTTTCAGCGGCCGTGCCAGGGCGACCTCAACGGCGACGGCTTCATCGATGACTCGGACTTCGTTATCTTCGCAACCGCGTACAACATCTTCGACTGCGCCGATCCGCTGATGCCGGCCGGCTGCCCCAGCGACCTGAACGGCGATGGGTTCGTTGACGACGCCGACTTCGTCATCTTTGCCGGCATGTACGAAAACCTCGTGTGCCCGTAACGCGAGCGATGGTCTCCGCCGTCTTCCCACGGGCACCTGCGCTCGCGGTGCGCTACCCTTGCCCTCCATGAGTCAGGTCGCGTCCAGCGTCGGCAAGCCCGGTGATTCCTCGCTCCCTCCCCACCGCTACACCGCGGCACTGGCGGGTGAGATCGAGCTGCGCTGGCAAGGCTACTGGCAGGACAAGAACACGTTCATCCAGCCCAACCCCGGCCAGCCGGGCTTTGACGCCTCCAAGCCCAAGTTCTACTGCCTCGACATGTTCCCGTATCCGTCCGGGGCCGGCCTGCACGTCGGTCACCCCGAGGGATACACCGCGACCGACATCATCTGCCGCTACAAGCGCCTCAAGGGCTTCAACGTCCTCCACCCCATGGGCTGGGACGCGTTTGGCCTGCCCGCGGAGCAGTACGCGATCCAGACCGGCGTGCACCCGGCGATCACCACCAAGAAGGCGATCGACAACTTCCGCCGCCAGCTCCAGCGCTTCGGCTTCTGCTACGACTGGTCCCGCGAGTTCGGCACCATCGACGAGGACTACTACAAGTGGACGCAGTGGATCTTCCTGCGCCTGTACGACGCGTGGTTTGATCCCGAGGCGATCTCACCCAGCGGATACTCCCGCGGCCGAGCCCGTCCGATCGCGGAACTCATCGGCGAACTGGAGAGTGGCAACTTCCTGGTCGGCCCCAGCGGCGAGATTGTCCGCCCGACACTGGGAGCGTTCGCCGCGCCGCTCGAAGGCGGCAGCGGCCTCGGCCGCGCGTGGCACCAGCTCAACGCCGAGGAACGCCGGATCTTCATCGACAACCACCGCCTCGCCTATCTGGGTGAGCAGACCGTCAACTGGTGCCCCAAGCTCGGCACCGTGCTCGCCAACGACGAGGTGATCGACGGCAAGAGCGAGCGCGGCGGACACCCCGTCTACCGCAAGCCGCTCAAGCAGTGGATGTTCCGGATCACCGCGTTCGCCGACCGCCTGCTCGAGCAGCTCAAGGGACTCGACTGGCCGGCCTCGACCAAGACGCAGCAGGAAGAGTGGATCGGACGTTCCACCGGCGCGCAGGTGGAGTTTGCGATCGACACGCACTCGCTCTCGCCGCAGGCCCTGGGAGAGCTGAAGCACCCCTCGTCGGACACCGCGCTGTCCCTCACGATCTACACCACCCGCCCCGACACAATCTTCGGCGCAACGTTCATGGTCATCGCGCCCGAGCACCCGCTCGTCGATCACGTGCTGCGCCATCCCTCCAAGGAAACCGACGCCGCCACACTCAAGGGGTACGTCGCCAAGGCCCGCAACACCTCCGACACCGACCGCATGGCCGGTACGGAGAAGACCGGCGTCTTCAGCGGCGTCTACGCCATCAACCCGCTGACGGACGAGAAAATACCGATCTGGGTCGCCGACTACGTGCTCATGGGCTACGGGACGGGCGCGATCATGGCCGTCCCCGCCCATGACGAACGCGACTTCGAGTTCGCTCAGAAGTTCGGTCTCTCCATCATCGACGTGCTCTACCCGCGCACGGTTCTCGCCATGAAGTACTTCTGCGAGCACGCAACGGACGCCGAGATGGCCGACGGCGTGTGGCAGACGACCCTCGCCGACTTCCTCGGCCTTGTCACGTCAACCACCGGCGGCGGAACGGCGTTCGCCGATTCGCTCGCCATCGTGCGGTCCCGCCGCGCTCCCGATCCGAAGACACCGGATACCGCATCCGTGGATGCCGAGAGCCTCGGCGCCATCGGGATGTCCCGGCGCGGCGCCATTCGCATTTCCTGGCTCGAAGCGTTCGAGTCGATCGGTCTGACCTCGCTGACGACGCTGCGCGAAGTCTTCCTCAAGCGCGGCTTCCAGGCCTGGCGCGGCGAACCGGGGGTCTCGCCCGGCACAGCCGTCAACTCGAGCCGCCCCGCCAAGCACGGGCTGCCCGGCGTCTCACTCGACGGCCTGCACACCGAGGAAGCGCTCAAAGCCATCATCGCGTGGCTGCAACAGACCAACATCGGATCGGCGCAGACACGCTTCAAGCTTCGTGATTGGGCCTTCAGCAGGCAACGCTACTGGGGCGAGCCGTTTCCGATCGTCTTCGACGAGCACGGCAATCACTACCCGGTGAGCGACAAGGCACTGCCCGTAGTCCTGCCGTCGCTGCCGGACTACCAGCCCGAGGAGAGCGACGACCCGCAGCCGCTGCTCGCAAAGGCCAAGCAGTGGACCAACACAACCGCGTTCGCCGCGGGCGTCGACCCCAAACTGCTCCCGCCCGAGACGACCGTCCGGCGCGAAACGAACACCATGCCCGGCAGCGCGGGCAGCAGCTGGTATTGCATCCGCTACTGCGACCCCAAGAACAACGAACGCTTCATCGGCGAAGCCGCGGACTCGTACTGGATGAGCGGCGGCGAGAAGGGCCGCCTCGCCGCGGTCGACCTCTACATCGGCGGCAACGAGCACGCCGTCGGCCACCTGCTCTACTCGCGCTTCTGGCAGAATGTGCTCTTCGACCTCGGCTACGTCTCCACGCCCGAACCGTTCCAGAAGCTCTTCCACCAGGGCATCATCACCAGCTACGCATACCAGCGGGCCGACAAGACGATCATCCCGACCGATACCGTGAGCGAGGTCAGCGAGGGCAAGTTCATCGAGACCGCGACGGGCGCGCCGGTGACGCCGATCGTCACCAAGATGTCCAAGCGCTACAAGAACGTCGTCAACCCCGACGATGTCATCGCGGAGTTCGGCGCCGATACCTTCCGCCTCTACGAGATGTACATGGGCCCGCTCGAGGCGAGCAAGCCCTGGAACACCAAGGACATTGCCGGCCTCTTCCGCTTCCTGCAGCGGGCCTGGCGTGTGCTGGTGGACGAACAGACCGGCGCGATCCGAGCCGCATCCGCGGTAAACCCCGCGCTCGAGAAGACCCTCACCCGCACGATCCACAAGGTCGGACACGACATCGAACGCCTCGCCTTCAACACGGCGATCGCCGCCGTCATCGGCCTCGTCAACGAGGCGATGTCCGCCGCGGGAGAGAAAGGCCCGGGCGCCTTCACAGTCGAGCAGATCGAGCGATTCTGCATCATGCTCTCGCCGCTGGCCCCGCACATGAGCGAGGAAGTCTGGAGCCGGCTGGGATTGACCGACGTTCGCGGCTGCTGCAGCGATCAACACTGGCCGAGCATCGACGAGAAGCTGCTCATCGATGACTCGGTCGAGATCCCGGTGCAGATCCAGGGCAAGATCAAGGCCCGCATCCGGGTGCCAACCGGAGCCGACCAAAAGACCACCGAGTCGATCGCGCTGACCCACCCCGACGTGATCAAGGCCATCGACGGTCGCCCGGTGAAAAAGGCGATCGTTGTGCCGGGGAAACTGGTCAATCTTGTGGTGTGACCGAAGCTCGCGCCGGTCCCTCTAGGGACAGAGCAGCTCGTTGTAGGCGCCGGCGAAGAGCACAAAGTCGGAATCATCGACAAATCCGTCGTCGTTGAGATCCGCGTCGCAGAACGCAGGCAGCTCGGGGCAAAGCAGCTCGTTGTAGGCCGCCGCGAACTGCACAAAGTCGGTGTCGTCCACGACATCGTCGGCATGCAGGTCCGCAGGGCACGGGTCCTGTGCATACGCGGGGAGGTTGTACGCCAATCCGTGGTACAGGGTCGCCCACTCACCCACGGCTAGCGTCACCGTCCACTGGAAGGCCGAACCGTTGTCGTTGGTCGTCGAAGCGATCGGATCGCCCGGCAGGTTCGCCAGACTCGCGCTGCCGCTCGCGAGCTTGTTGCGGAGGGTCAGCCCGCTGCTGAGTTCGACGCGGTTGGGGTTGAGCGCGATCATGCGGGCGACGTCCGTGGACGAAGACTCCGTCTGGGTGATGACCGTCGGCGCGTACGTAGCCGCGTCATCGACCGACGCGTTCGGCGTGCCGTTGGGCATGTCCAGATCGCTCAGATTGAAGAACTGAAACACTTTGCCCGCGCTGTTGTTGGGCGAGTTCTGAACTCGCATTTTCGAGAACAGCCGGGCCGAGTTCGGCGTCGGACCATCCTTCAGCGTGATCACCAGATCGGCGTTGAACCGCTCCTCGCCGAACGGGTTCGCACCGTTGTCGGTGAACGTTATCCGCATCTTCCGGCCCTGCGTGAAGATCGCACCGGTCTGCAGCGCACCGAACTGGAAGTTCGTGTTCCGGCGCTGCTGGCGGTAGTACCACGAGTACTTGTACGCAACATCCGGGCCGGTAGCGTCCATCTTCCACGTCGCGTCACCGAACGTCGACGAGAACACCGGCGTGAACGCCGTCGAGGTCACGCTGAACGTCGAGTCGCCGTGGGTGATGCTCTGCGCATGAGCCATCCCTGCAAGCGTGGACGCGAGGACGAAACGGACGGCGAAACGGGTCAGCATCGAGAGGCTCCGGGCGCAGCAGCACGGCCGCGGGTCCGTAGTTTCACCGATCAAGCCGCTCGATTCAACTCCCGCATGCGAGAATCTCCGGAAGTCGGCGGTCCGAGAACATCACGCCTCTGTTCACGGGCAGATCAGATTGTCGTACGCCGGGGCGAAGAACGAGAAATCCGAGTCATCCACAAGGCCGTCTAGGTTCACATCACACACGCCATCAGCCGGGGGCACAACGAGGTCGTTGTAGGCCACGGTGAAGATGACAAAGTCACTGTCGTCCACAAGCCCGTCCCCGTTGAAGTCGGCGGGGCACGGGAACGCCGTTGGTTTCACAAGGAACCGCACGACGGCCTCGGTGCCATCGGTGAACTCCAGGGTCGTCATCACGTTTCCCGCGTGATCCAGCGAGTTCTCGCGACCCTCGCTGAGCGATCCCGTGCTCGGAACCGATGGCCGGAACCGATTCACGATCCGGACATCGCCGGGGGCGACTTCGAACGGCGTCCGCGTCTGTACGAGCTTTACCAGCCCGCGAGCACGGTCGTGCAGGTAGAGCACGTTGTCACCGGAGTTGTAGGTGTTGCCCGCCAGTCCGACTTGCAGGAGCGCCTGCTGATTGCGGTTGGCAGCGGCGACGACGACCGAGCCGATCACGCCGCACGGCACAACGTCCGGCGCCGGATCGCCCGATCTGGCGAGCACCCGCACTCCATAGCCCGCGGTGTTGCTGGCCCAGACTGCCTGCCCATGACCGAGTGCGTCGGAGAAGTTGACCGACGCGACCACGCCGCGTCGGTCGTCCATCGCGATGGTTCCGAAAGCCTGCACCGTCGAACCGATGATTCCGGGCACGGCCTCGCCGACCTTCAGCAGCGAGCCAAGTCCAAAGTCCGACTCTGCAAACAAACCGCCAATCCCATCCGATGGCACGTTGACGAAAGCCACGCGGCCGTTTCGATCGAACGTGGTGCGGAATCCGGTGTCGATGGCACCGAATACGACGCCGGGTGCGCGACCCGGGGCCTGCCGCCCTTCAGCAACACGGATCCACGAGGCATTCGACTCCGGAATGCGAACCATCAGCACCTCGTCGGCGCTCTCGGGAACATTCGGGTGCAACACCCGTTCGGTCAGAAGAACATGTCCTTGGTCGTTGAAGCCGATCAGCACCGGATCGGTGAAGCTCGCGCCGCTGGGGTACTCCGCTCGGGTCGCCGGATTGATGAAGATCGGAGCGACCGAACCCGGCGCCCCCGCGAAGAAGAGAAACCCGCCCGAGCTGATCCCAGAAAAGAAAGCCGCTTCACCGACGTTGTTGAAAAGGGGAGGACCAAACGGTGAAAACGTGTACGTCACCGGCAGCGACGGCGCCGGGTCGCCCTCGCGTGCAATAAGCGAGACGCCACCGGACGGCGAACCCGTAAAGATTGCCGCCGTGACAGACGGGCTCAACTGAGCCTGAAAGCCTGCAAGTTCCCCGAACTTTGCGCTTCCGCTGCCGACGAAACTGAACGTCTCGCCCGGGACGGGCGACGCGCCTCCGGTCGCACAGACCGGCGCCCAACTGAACCCGGGGACGCCGGAGAGCAGCACGGATGCGCCACCCGCAAGAACCTGGATCGCGACCGTACCTCCTTCGCCGAGCGACGCGCTCTGAACGCTGGTAACCGAAGGTCCGGGCAGCCCCGGAACAGGATCCCCGGTCTTGATCAGCACCTCGACCGCATCAGGCAGGCCGTTGCTGGGCACAGCGCAGGCCTCCGCGATCGGAGCCGTGAAGGCCACAACATTCAAAGGAGGGACCACCGCATTACCAGCCACGTAGCGGCCGTCGCCCGAGAGCGCGCGGAACGACATCGAGCTTATGTTGATCGGAAGATGATTGAGCGACTGCAGCACATCCCGAACGTTGCGGGCGCCGTTCGTGGCATCCCACAGGTACTCGACCCCGCCGACCGTCATGAGCACGACCGAGCCGTCGTCCGCCATGTCGAGGATGCGACCCTCGAGCTCCTCGCTGATCGGAGCGGTGAGGTCTACCAGCGCCCCGGCTCCGACCTTGATCCACGCCCGCGTCACCAGCGAGAAGCTCGGTGTGTTCGCGTCCGACTCACCAACGATGACCGAGCCGTCCTCAGATATCTGGATCGCACGGCTCTTCTCGCCAGCCAGCCCGCCGAGCTGCGTCCACGTGTTCGTGGAGTCGGTCCACACCGCGGCGACTTCCTGCACGATATCCGGATCGCCGTATCCCCCGCCCGGAATCACGTTGCGCCCGAACCCGACGACCTGATCGCCATCGGGTGAGATAGCCACGCCGACGGTCTCGGGAAGGAAAGGGCTGACGCCGGGGAGGGCAGTGATCGGACCGGCCGCGACCTGCCGCGCGGGGGCGACCGACCCATTCCACAGCTTCCGTGTGCCGTCTCGAGAGATGTCCGTGAGGCTTCCGCCGGCGAGCGCAACGATCGGACCCGGGTTCGAATACACCCACGTGCCGGTGCTGCCGCGACCGAAGACGATCAGACCGTCACCGCTGATATGGGTGGGATCGCTGAATGTCGCGCCGGGCGCAACGCCGAGCGAGGCGGGCGATAGCCCCGACGCGAAGTTCCACAGTGTCGCACGACCGTTGAATCCGATGCCCGGCGTCCCGTTTGCCGCGATCATGCCGCCGTCGAAGTTCACGGCACGAAAAAAGTTATCGACATCGCCCGCGGCGGTTCCGGTCAGTGTGAATGTCGGAGGCCCGGCGAACGCCACGGACGCGACGCACGTTCCTGCCACGGCGGAGACGACCGAAGCCCATCGCCGCCCCGAGCGCACGCGACCGTTATTCTTCATTCTCTGCATTGGTGATCCTCGTCACTCGCGAACCGGTGCACGCGTGCGCTCGCACGCTGCGGATGATGGACTCAAGGGCAAAGCAGGGCGTTGTAGCCCAAAAGGAAGATCTGGAAATCAGAATCCTCCACGATCCCGTCGAGATTGAAGTCGGAAGGACAATCCAACGGCATCTCCGGGGCAGCGCAGTCGAGCACGTTGTAGGCGACGACGAAGATCTGAAAATCGAGATCATCGACCAGCGTGTCCTCGTTCAGATCCTGCGGGCAGCCGCCGCCGATCGCCACATGGTCGATCGCCAGCCCGTCGCCGAAGCTCCCGACTCGCCCGTTCTGGAATCGGATGCTGCTGATGCGCGAACCCGCCCTCGCGTTCAGCCGCACATACCCCTGCCGCCCGCCGTTGAAGTCCAGATCGGACACCTGGGTAAAGTCGCCGACGTCGCGACCGTTGACGATCAGACGCGTCGCCTGGTCCATCTGCTGCACACTGAACCCCACGCGGCGCTGCGGCGGGTCGACGATCAGGACGAGATCGCCCCAGTTGCCGCCCGCGGTGTAGCTGTACGACTGATTGCCTCGTCCGGAGATCAGGCAGCGGACGCCGTCCCAGGCGCCGCCGATGAAGGCCGTGCCGAAAGGATCATCAACGCTCGGGTTGAACAAGGCGGGGAGAGCAGTCACCGGCCCGACGTTGCCCGCCGGAGCTTCCCAGAACAGGCTGAGACCGGGAACGAGCGTCGAGTCCTCGAAGTCCTCGATCGCCGCGCCGGCGATTCCGAGGTTCGTGTCGTCGGTGCCCCAGACTGTGGGTTTGAAGCCGTCCACCAGCAGCGTCGGGTTCGGCTCGGTGCTGAAGGCGAGATAGTCGAACGTGAACCCGTCGCCGGAGGGATTGACTCCGTTCTTGAACTTGACCGTCGAAATGACGTCGGCGCCGTCTGCCTTGATAATGATGTACCCGATCGCACCGCTGCCGGCTGCCAAACCGGTCAGGCCCGCGACCGTGCCGCGCTCTGTTCCGTTGACGAACACGCGGGGCGAGAACTCGGACTGGTGCATGCTCACGCCGAAATACTTCACCGGCGGGTCAAAGACAAATGTCACATCCCCGTAGTTGTCCGACTGGGCGTACGGCGCCGTGTCGTTGGTACGGACATTGATGAGGCAGCGCGTGCCCTCCCAGACGCCGCCGACAAAGACATTGCCGAACGCGTCATCAACGGCGGGGTTGAAAACCGCGGGAAGCGTCGCGGTCGGCCCGATGTTCCCGGCGGGCGATTCCCAGAGTACTTGGACGCCCGGCTCAAGATGGACGTCTTCGAACGACTCGATCGTGCAGTTGCCCACCCCGATCGAGTCCCCCAGCAGTCCCCAGCGGATCGGCTTGATGCCCGCGTAGGAAAGACCGGCGAGGGCTGGGCCCGCGAGAGCGCCCGTCAGACAAATCACAGCAATCAGACGCGAATGCACGTAGCGTGTCCCCATGATGCCAATCTCCGGAGGCCATCGATTCTCTCCGTTGACCGGGCGTTCGCCAAGCGGAAGTTGACGTTCTGCTCCCGAAAACAACCGGGACTCGCGTCACCGCGGGTTCTCGGACGGCCGCACCTCCCGACTCGGCGACGCAGCGCGGGACCGTGCGGCATCCGCGTGAAGAACGAGAAACGCCGTCGCTACTCCGGACACGTCAGCACGTTGTACTGCACGACAAAGAGCTGGAAATCCAGGTCGTCGACGAACGCATCGAAGTTCAGATCACCCTTGCCATCGGGCTGCGCGAAAACCTCGTTGTATCGTGTAAGAAACAGCTGAAAGTCGTCGTCGGTCACGGCCTGATCCTCGTTCAGGTCCGCCGGGCAAGCCGGTCCCGGGTCCGAGGATTCCAGACGGAAATCGTCGAAGTTGGCCTGGCTGCCAATCGTCTTCTCGAGCGTGAAGAGCACCGGCAAGCCGATCGCGGGACTGTCCGGCGGCACGTAGAACTCAATCGACCGCTCAGCAAACGTGCCATCCGGCGGCAGGGTCGCAAACGTGTCGTCGTGCTGACCCATCAGGATGTCGCCGGCGAAGAACTTGATCGTGAGCCCACCGTTGAACCCCGGACGACGCCCGACCTTCCACCGGAGCGCCCACGTGCTGTCGCCCTTGATCACCGACGGCATGCGTTTCTCGAGCTTGCCGCCGTTGATATAGCCGATCTGCGCCCCGACGTACTTGTCGGGCGTGTAGGCGTTCCACCCTTGCGGATTCCAGACGCCCATGTTCGTTGACGGGCTGAGCGACACCCATCCGGGAGGCACGGCGACCGTGAAGCCACCCGGCGCCATCTGCGGCAGTTCGAAACCGGAGTTGAACATCGAGATGTTCGCGGCGAGTGCCGACGCGCCCGCGCCAGTTGCGGCAAGAAGAGAAACGACTTTTAGCATGGGACGATCTCCTGGCAGAATCCGCGCTCCGCCGCCGCCATCCGGACGGTCAGGGTGGCACAGCAACGACCCTCTTTCGAAGCGATCAGCGTACCAACGGCGTCAACAGTGCGGTGATTCCTCGAAGATCCGGAAAATCATCCTCAGGGGCAGACCAACGCGTCGTACGCCCCAACGAACAACGCGAAATCTTCGTCGTGCACGATCCCGTCCCGGGTTATGTCGGCGAAGCAGCGATTGGGCCGGTTGTCGCCCGGAGCCACCGGCATCGCGGGGTCGGAGCACGCCAGCACGTTGTACGAGGCCGCGAAGTACTGGAAATCCAGATCGTCCACCAATCCGTTCGCGTCCATGTCGCCGGGGCACAGCCTGGTGAGCCGCAGGTACGCGGCGTCGCCCTCGTACTCGACCGTGGCCTGATACCCCTCGGGCGGTGTGACCTTGAAGAACATCCCGGTGACGCTGGCTCCGGTCACGATCGCGAAGCGGTCGTCGGGTGAGGGGTAGAAGCCCGTGGGCAGGCTGACCCGCAGCTCGCCGTCGAGCCGCTTGACCGCGGTGCCCGAAAGCCGGTCGAACCCGAACGCGTCCACCACGTCGACGTGATAGATCGTGCCGCGCAAGAGCTTGCACTCGGCGCCGGCGAACTCGATCTGCCCGACCGGGAACGCCTGCACCGGGCTGAAGGGATTCACCTCGCCGCCCAGTGTCACGGCACCGCCCACGCGCCCGTTGCCGGCGAGCCCGCGCGAGGCCATGAACACGAGCTGGCTCGCCGCCGAGGGCATGGTGACCGCCGCCGAATCGAGGTTCAACGCTCCCGCACCGAGGACCATGGTGCCCGAGCCCGATAGCGTGGTGCTCTGCTCGAACGCCAGCGTGGCCGCCGTGGCCGATCCGAACGGATTCACGATGATGTTCCCGTCGCACGCGAAGGGCGTTCCGATCACGCGGACGGTCGCCCCCTGGCGGATATCAATCCCACGCTTGACCGTCGCGTTGGCCAATACGGTGGTGCTCGAGAGTGCCACCAAGCGGGCGTCGATCGGGAGGTTCAGGAGCTGGGTGTTCAAGCCGGTGGTTGCCGAGGCACGCACCTCGCCGATGCCAACCGCCTTGATGGGCACGCCGCTGACGATGGCGTCGGCGATGGAGACACTGGCGTCCACGATTTCGATCCGCCCGTTGCCCGTGCGGTTGAGCAGGGGCGTGCGGATCTCGAGCGAGCCCCGCAAAGGGTCATCGGCACGGAGCACCCCGCCCAACGTGATCCGTCCGCTCAACCGACCCGCCCCGGCGATCTCGATGTCGGGCCCGATGGTGAGAATCCCGTTGCCCGGACCGTTAATCGCCGCAAACTCCGGGCTGAGTGGCGGCGCCGTCATCCGGATTTCCGCATCGCCCTGCAACGTGGCGGTCTGGTCGAAGGAAAGAAACGCCGCAGAAGTGATCGCGAGCGGGTTGAGGCGGAGCACGCCCTCGAGGTGCTGATCCGGATTCAGCACGCGGACGGTGGCGCCGCCTCGCACTTCGTGGTCGCCCGCGAGCGTGACGCCGTTGAGCTGGGTCGTGCCGCCCTCGAACCGCCCCCGCCCGGTCAATGACAACTCGTTGAGAACCGGCGAGGCACCGCTGCTCTGGACACCGACGCGGATCAGGCCGCCCTCGGAGACCAAGGGCACGCCCGTGATAACGCAGGAATCCCCGATCACGAGTTCGCCCGTCGTCACCCGCATTTTGGCGCCGGGTCTCCCCGTAATCACCGAACCGCGGATCTCGAGTTCACCGCCGAACGGATCGTCGGCGACGAACTCGCCTCCGATCTCGAACCGGCCGGTCACCGTTCCGAGGCCGCTAACCGTCAAACCGTCGGGAAGTGACACGGTCGCGTTGGTGGCGGTGCCAAGGACCGCCGATGTGATGCTCTGCGGGTTGCCCCGAAGGATGATGCGTCCCGAGCCGCTCAAAACGCCGGACTGCTCGAACGTGAACGACGTCTGCGAGTTCGAAAAGTTGTCGTTGATCCGAAGGTCGCCGGTGAGCCCAAAGGGCATGATAGCGACGATCGCCCGTGCACCCGGGCGCACGGTCAGCCCGCCGTTGATCGAAGTCCGGTTGAAGAAGCTTGTTCCCGAGCTCGCCAGCACCGAGCCGTTGATCGCGACGTTGTTGAAGATCTGGTTTCCGGAGCCAGAAAGACCGAGCCTCATCTCGGAACCGGGGCTGATCTGGATGGTGGCGTTGTTCACGTCCGAGTCCAGGAATGAGAGAATCCCGGTGGTCGTCTCGATGCGGGCGTTCGAGCCCACGCCGTTGATGGTGCTGGATCGGATGTCCAGCACACCGCGGAACGGATCGTCCGCGACCATCGAACCCGCGAGGTTGAAATCACCCGAAATGCGGCCGCGCCCGCGGACCTTGATGTTCGGTCCCAGCGTGACCGGAAAGTTGTTGACCGTCTGCATCACGGTCGTCTCGGGGACAGTCTGCAGCACGAACTCGCCCGTGCCCTGCACGGAGACCGCTTCGTCAAACTGGACGCTCCCGCCCCCGAACGAGCTTGTGGATGTGACCAAGCACGTGCCGTTGAGCGTGGCGGTCGAGCCGCGGAACCGGAGCGTGGTCTGCGGCACCAGCATCGTCCCGCCAATCGTCGAGTTGGTCAGGATCAGGGATTGCGACTCGATGATCGAGGATCCGTGGATCACCGAGTTCATCACGTTCACCGCGGAGGAGGCGGCTTGGTTCGCGCCGTTGAAGCGGAATCGGGCCGCCGGGCTGGCGGTCATTGTGAAGCCGGCGATCTGGGCGTTGTCGGAGACGAAGACATCGCCCAGGTCCGCGTCGATCCGGCCCACGCCCTCGCCCAGCAGCGAAGCGCCGTCGATGTCGATCGTCCCATTGCCGACGTCCGTCCAGATCCGTCCCCGCACGATGTGCGGCCCGGTGATTCGGCCGACGCCGCGGATCGTGAGGTTCTGTCCCCAGCTCGCCGGAGCGTTGCCGGGCGCCGACAGCGTCGCCAGCAGCATGTTCGCCGAGGTCCCCCCGAGCACCACCTGACCGCTGCCGCCGATCGCCAGCGGCAGACCGTTGAACGTCTCAATCGCGAGGGTCGCCTGGCTGGTCGGGTTGGTGCCGTTGAGGAGCACCGTGCTCTCGATCAGACTCGGCTGCGTCAGCGTCAGCGTCGAACCCGAGAGGACGTTCAGCGTCGGACCCGCCAGAGGCATCTGCAGGGCCCCGATGCGGTACGACGCGTTCGATGCGATTTGGATGAAGAACGAGGCGCCGAACGGGATCACCGCCGTCTCGTTGGGGTTGTCAGGAACGTTCGCAGGCTGCCAGTTGTTCGGACCGTTCCAAAGTCCAGGAGCGGATTGGGCCCACTGGATGACCTGAGCATGCGCACGCGCCGTCACCACCGCGCACGCGAGCCCAGCCACCGCGACCAACCGAACCACCCCACCGCCAGAACGCACAGCTTGCATGGATGCTCCCCTAAATCCCAAGAGATGGGGAGCAGTATACAAACCTGACTCGGACAAAAATCCGCATCTCGCCGCGACCTTCACCGCTTCTTGACTGCGAGCGATCGCGTTATAAGACCTAACTACGGACACAGCAACGCGTTGTACGCGTTCGCGAAGAGCACAAAGTCCGTGTCGTCCACGAAGCCGTCGCGGTTGAAGTCGCTCGGGCACCCCGCCGCCATCGCGGGGTCGCCGCAGTCGAGCACGTTGTAGGCGATCGCAAAGATCACGAAATCGGCATCGTCCACCGTCGCGTCCACGTTCAGATCGCCCACGCACGGCGGAGCGCCGATTGTGAGCCTGAGCGTCGCACGCCCGCCAAAGCTTGGTTCGTATCCCGAGAACGCGAAGATCCGCTGCGCCGAGGTGCCCACCAGCGTGGTGATGCTGCCTCCGATCGCGATCGATCCGGCGCTGAGCCGGGCCGCAAGATCGCTCAGGAACGCCGGCTTGCTCAGCGCGACGTTCAGCAATCCCGGCCCGGTGTTGGGAGCGGGCTCGTCGGCGACCGAAACGACGCGGCTGCCATAGTCGTTGCCGCTGCCCAGGTCATTGAAGATGTCCACCCGGTTCGTCACCGACGCCCCCTCGTTGACAAGCACGCCATAGTTGGCGGCGCTCACGTCGAACAACGTCCACGTCTCGGTCGCGTCAGCGCTGAGATACCCCCGCCATGGCAGCTTCCCGATCAATTCGGCGGCCAGCACCTGCTGACCGGCGGGCACCAGGTTCGCGGGCAGGTTGAAGACGAAGTAGTTCCGGAAGACGGTGACGTTGTCCCGTCCGCACAATACATTGCCCGGGCCGGCGTTGAAGCCCTTGTTGTTCTGGCCCCAGCTCGTGAAGATGCCTTGCACCGAGGCGTCGATGTTCACCACGGTTGCGGCGGAGGCGGCGAGAACAAGGGCGAACGGCGCGGCAACAGCGGCGACGGAACGAGAACGTGGCATGATCGTGCTCCTTGGAAGGGCTTTCCGGAGGCACATGCGAGGACGTGCCGCGCGAACCCTCACGCCCTCGCGAGGAATTTCCGAGTCCGCTGCGTGTCGCAGGCTTCAAAATGGAAAACGCCCCGGCACCGGGGCCGGGGCGTAGTCGGGATGCGGGAGGCGCTTCGCGTTACGGGCAGAGCAGCTCGTTGTAGGCGTTGGCGAAGATCACAAAGTCCGTGTCGTCCACGAAGCCGTCGCCGTTGAAGTCGGCGGGGCAATTCGCGGGCATGGACGGATCTGTGCAATCGAGCAGGTTGTAGGACGTTGCGAACTGCACGAAGTCGCTGTCGTCGACAAAGTCATCACCGGTGAGATCGCACGGGCAGCCGGTGACCACGACATAGGTGGTTGCGTCCGCGACGCCGGTCTCGATCGCGTTGGTGATGAACACCTGGAACGCGCCGGGGCCGGAGTACGTGTACGAGACGGGAAGACCGTTGCGGTAGACACCGGCCACCGTTTCGGTGCTGGGAACTCGGATGACGGTGTTGAACGTGATCGCCCCACCGGTGTTGTTGACGACCTTCTGCGAGTAGCGACCGGTCGAGGCGTTCTCGCTGATGGTGAGATCGACGCTGCCCGACCCGATCTCAAGGTTCTTGTAGGTCATGCTGGTCCAGGCGGTCGGAAGCTTGGGACGGACCGTGATGGTGTTGGTGCCGGCGTTGGGCTCGTAGCCAAGGAACATGAAGATCGAGTCAACAAAGAACGACATGCTCTCCCACGCGTTGGGCCAGGCCGTCTGCAGAACGAAGTCGTTCTGGCCGGGGTAGAGCAGGGATCCGGGGAGACCGGGGTTCACAAACTTCGGCGCGATCTGCTCCGCACCAAAGCCGATCGGGCCGAGCCGGTCGATCAGCAGGTCCAGACGATACTTGTGGTTGTCGATGTCACCCTTGCCGGCGATGTAGTCCTGCCGCATCGCGTAGTAGCAGCCGTACCACATCGTGGTCAGGTACCACGGACCGCCGCCCCAGGGCTGACCACCGCCCCAGTAGCCGTCGCCGAAGTAGCGATCGATCAGATCCGTCCAGCCGTACTGGTCGTTGGGGAAGCCGGCGAAGCGGACCAGAGGCCGGTTGTTCCCGAAGCGATCCGTAGCGACGCCGTTAATGCGATCCACAACCTTGACCGCGCGGGCATCGATCGGAGCGTGGGTCTCGAACGGATAGACGATGCCGAGCTGCGAGGCATCGGTGTTCTCACCGTTCCAGTCGAGGCGGGCGTTGACGCCACTCTGGATCGTATCGGCGAGGCTGTTGAAGTACGACGCATCTCCCGGGCGGCCGAGGCGATTGGCGATGTTCGAGGCGTCGCGCAGCCCTCGGACCACGTTGGCGTTGCTGTAGATGAAGGTGTCGTACTGATCTTCCCAGAGGTTGTTGGAATAGACCAGGTTGAACGCCTCTTCGTACCGCAGACGCGAGTCGATCGAGTCCGTCGTCATCGCCTTCACGGCGTCCCAGATCGCGGCGTAGTGCGAGTTGAGGTAGCTGTCATCGCCACGCATCTTGTAGTGCCACCACAGCGCCCACGGATACACCGCGGTGCCATCGATCTGCGGCGCGCCCCAGATCGTGTAGCCGTCGGTGCTGTACTTCTGCTTCCAGAAGCCCTTGAACGGCTGCCCTGTGATCGGGTTGTTGCCGAAACCCGGTTCGATGTCGCGGTAGCAGATGTCACGCATCCACCGCATCGCGTTCTCGGCCTCGGGGATGTGGCCGGCGCGGAGCAGCGTCACCGCGGCCCACATCGCATCACGCGGCCACGCGTACAGGTACGCGCCGTTGTGATAGCCGGCGACGATAGCGCCGGTTTCCGTGCTCTGGTGCAGCGCCGTCGCCAGGAGGCCGCGACGCATGAGCGTGTCGTAGCGATCATCGGGGAAGTCGATCGTCGTGCCGCTGCCGAGCCAGTTCTGCCAGTAGGTGTCCGTCGCGGTCAGGATCGACCCCATGTTGTTGCCGTAGAACCAGTCGACCACGTTGGCCGCCTTGAAGTTGTACGTGCCGGTGGCGCCCGCGAAGCGGTCGTCGACGCCGACCATCATGAGATCGACGGTCACGGGCGTGCCCACGGGCAGGTTGACCCGCATGGCCATCCAGCCCTGGCCGTTGTCGGCCGAGGTGTCGCGCCAGAAGTCCGTGGCGGTCTGGACGAGCGCCCCGCCGGCGTTGACCTGCTTCATCGCGCTGGCAAGGTAGAGGCTGATGTTCTTGTCGTAACCGGGGAACGTCGTCGGGTTGTACTCGTTGGGGCTGGAGAATCCGATACCGGTTCCGGTGACGTTGCGGAATGTGTTGTCGTACGCGACCATCGCCTTGCGCGTGTCGTCGACGAACATCGCGTCGTAGGTGTCGCCGCCGTTGATCGCGGGATCGACGTAGTAGTACAGGTTGACGTCCTGAGCGCTGCCGGTGTTGTTCGTGAGCGTGACCCGCTTGATGTAGATGTGCCGCTGGGCGTTCCCGCCGTTGTCGGTCGGGAAGGCGATCCCGATCGGAGCGAAGTCGTACTGCTGCAGCGCGATGTTGTTGCCGTTGGCGCTGAGCGTCTGGCTGGTGATGACGGTGTTCGACGTCGGGTGATAGGCCTGCGACACGTTGGTGAACGAGTTGCTGCCGACCGGGTTGCTGAGCCAGTGCGTCACGCCGCCGCCGGGAGCGGGAGCGATCGGGCGGATGCCGAGCATCGCCTGATTGACGTGCATCTGCCCGCGCCAGCCGCTGGGCAGCAGGGGCGGGAAGGTGTCGTTGCCACCGACGTAGCCCTCGTTGCGGGTGCCGACGCCGTTGACGCCACCGGTCGTCGGGAACATGATGTCGTACAGCGTGCCGTTCTGATCGATCATGCCGGCGACGTAGCCGTTGCCGAACATTGCTTCTTCCTTCCAGAACGACACCGGCGGATAGCCGGCGGCGGGGCTGGCCTGGCCCGCGCCCGAGCCCGGCCAGGCGATCTTGTTCGTGAAGGTGTACGAATTGCCGCCGTTGGCGAAGACCTCTCCGCCGACGAACGGCTTCCAGGCGCTGATCTTGTAGCGGATCGTCTGATTGAAGTTCCGCGAGCCCGCGGGAAGCGTGGCCTTCCACCAGTCGCGCGTGCCACCGGCGTTCTCGTTCCGCAGGAACGAGATGGTCCCGAGATCGTTGCGAAGGACCTGGGTCGTGCCGCTCCCGACGCCGAACGAGCCGTTGGGCTCGCTGCCATCGGTCGTGTAGTAAATGGCGACGCGGTCGTACGCGAACTGGAAGGAGACCCGGAGGTAGAGGTCCACCGTCTCACCCTCGCGCGGCACATCGGGCTCGCGCTGAGTCACACCGCTCGCCTCGCCGAATGTCTGGGCGTTGAACGTGTGCTCGACGCTGCTCGGCTGCGCGATCGCCGCGCCCGCAACGCACAGAACAAGGCCGACGCCGGCCGACCGACACCAATCCCGAATGAACATGAACACGCTCCTACAGGTTCGTCGCCGTCGAATCGCGTGGCGCCGGCTGGCCGAGGCACAGGCGGGCACGCCGAAATCCGTGGCGGGCGAACAAAGACCAATCTTGATGACTCAATCCCCGTGCCCCCACCGCCGTCTAAATATCGCCGCCAATTCCCGCAGCGTCAATGCGATCTGCAACAGCGGCGGCGAGATCAGTGAGAAAGCGGTCAGGCTCGGTCGCGAACCATTGGTTTCCCCGGTCGCCGCCTGGATGCGACACCGTGCAAAGTCCGATAGACTTCGCCCCGCCCGGATCGCCGGCGCCCACACCCAGCACCCCACATCGGAACCCCTGCATGTCCACACCAGCGACCCGCCCCGTTCCATCGCTCCTTGGTCGACTCGTTCTCAGCGCCGGCATCGCGCTATCCGCGCTGCTCGCCTCCTGCGACAACAGTTCCACCGCCGATGCCAACAAGGCCTCCGCACCGTCGTCTTCCGCCCCCGCTTCCGCCGAAGTCGTCATCGGCCACTACGGATCGCTCACCGGTCCGGAAGCGACCTTCGGACGCTCCACCGACAACGGGATCAAGCTGGCCATCGAAGAGATCAACGCCAGCGGCGGCGTCAATCTGGGCGGCGTCTCACAGAAGATCCGCCTCGTCTCCGAAGACACCGAGGGCAAGCCGGAAAAGGCCGGCACTGTCGTCACCAAGCTCATCACCTCCGACAAGGTGGTCGCCGTCCTCGGCGAGGTCGCGTCCAGCGTGACGCTCGCAGGAGCGCCCGTCGCGCAGCAGTTCGGCGTCCCCATGATCACCCCCAGCAGCACCAATCCTCAGGTGACCGCCGTCGGCGACATGATCTCACGCGTCTGCTTTATCGATCCCTTCCAGGGCTACGCGTGCGCCAAGTTCGCGATCGGCGACCTCAAGGTGAAGAAGGCCGCCATCCTCTTCGATCAGGCCGCCGCGTACTCCGTCGGACTCAAGGACGAGTTCGAGAAGAACTTCAAGCAGATGGGCGGCGAGGTCGTCGCCGTCGAGGCCTACACCAAGGGTGAGAGCAACTTCAACCCCCTGCTCACCAAGATCCGTGAAAAGAACGCCGAGGTGCTCTTCATCCCCGGCTACTACACCGACGTCGCCAACATCGCCATTCAGGCCCGCAAGCTCGGCATGACCATGCCGCTGCTCGGCGGCGACGGCTGGGACTCGGCCGATCTCGCCAAGAACGGCGGGGCCGCGATCGAAGGCTCCTTCTACTCGAATCACTACGCCGCCGATCAGCCCACCGAGGAGATCCAGACCTTCGTCCGGAAGTACAAGGAGAAGTTCGGCGAGACGCCCGACGGCCTCGCGGCTCTCGGCTACGACGCCGCCCGCATCTTCGCCGATGCCGCCAACCGCGCCGGCAGCACCGACGGCGCCAAGCTCGCCGCCGCCATCGCGAGCACCAAGGGCTTCAAGGGCGTCACCGGCACGATCACGATCAACGAGAAACGCGACGCCGTGAAGCCCGCCGTCATCGTCGAGATGAAGGGCGGCAAGCCCGTCTTCCGCGCTCGCGTGGAGCCGTAAGACCACGCCAGCGGCTTCGCGTCGAGACAACCCGAACACTGGAACATCAACGCTGGGCATGAAACTGCCGCGCGTTGCTTTCTTTCCTGAACCGATCACTTGCCCAACGCCGAACAGGCGGTAGTCTGTTCGTAACGCACGCCGCGCGGTATCGGGCTTCGAGCCGATAACGCTGGGAACGTGCCGGAGGCTTGGGACATGAAGATCTGCCGCCCCGCTGCCTGGTCCGGGGCCCTCGCCATCTCGTTCGGCCTCACCCTGCCCACAACCGGCCAGACGGTCGTTCCCGCGGGGGCCGGAAGCTACTACGAATCCGTGCCCGCGGGTCAGCCTGTCCCTTCCAATTCAGACGGTGCAGCGGTCTCTCCCCGCGTGGTCCCCGGCTTCAGCGGCCCCGTGCAGACCAACGAGTGGTGGTCGAGCCTGATCTACCCGCGCTACGCCAACGCGACCTTCGGCGAGACGATGCACCCCCACCCGCTCTCGGCGCGTGCCGCCAACGACGGCATCCGCATCGGCCACGTCGCGTCCCCCACGCTCCGCGACACGGGTTACGGCTACCTCTTCACCGATTCCAGACAGGCCCTCACCATCGGCGTGCAGGGTCTCAACGCGTCCGAATGCCGCGTCGTCAGCGCCAGCGACTGGACCGTCACCGCGCGCCTCGCCGACGCCTCGCGCTCGATCGACTTCACCCTCGGCCACGGGCTGCCCATCGTCTACGCCACGGTCTCCGGCGGCAACGCACGCGTCGCCTTCCGAAGCGCCGCCGGCACAGCGTCCGTCTTTTCGAATCAGGGCAACATCATCGGCATCACCATCGGCGGGCAGGCCTACGCGCTCTGCGCACCCGCCGGCGCGACATGGACAGTGACCTCCTCGCAGGCGACTTCGTCGCTCGCAGGCAAGAACTACTTCTCCGTCGCGCTTCTTCCCGCCGCAACCACCGCCGCACTCAATCTCGCCGCCGCCCACGCCTTCGTCTTCGTCACCGGCGGCACCGTCTCCTGGGACTACAAGCCCCAGACCTCCACCATCGACGCCGTCTTCAACTTCCAGACACAGGTCAGAGAGGGCACCGAGACCCGCCCGCTGGTTGCCATGTATCGCCACCAGTGGCTCAACAGCACACAGGCCACCGAGACCGGCACGTTCGCGACCGCCCGCGGTCAGATGAAGCTCGCGCGAACCAATAGCTTCACCGTCTCCTATCCCTACCGCGGCATTCTGCCCGAACTGCCGTCGTCCAGCGGCGTGGATCAGGCCACGCTCTACAGCCTTGTCAACCAGGCGTACCTGGAGACCAATCTCAACGGCGCTTCCGACACCTACTTCAGCGGCAAGAACTACGGCCGCGTCGCGCAGCTGCTCATCCTCGCCGATGAGGTCGGCCACACCGCCGCCAAGGCCCGCTTCCTCGGGTTCCTCAAGGATCAGCTTGGCGATTGGTTCAGCGTCGGTCCCGGCCCCAACAGCGGCAACAACGCCTTCGCCCCGCTGCAGGCCGAGACCTTCACCGAAGGTTCTGGAGTCGTCGTCGGCCCGAGCGATACCGGACAGGCCGTACTCGATTGGGGCGGCACCGATTACTTCAAGCTCTCCAACGTCAGCTTCGGCACCGGCGTGCCCAACCGGCTCACCGTTCGCTTCGCCTCCGGCAACAGCGGCAGCGGCTCGATCCAGGTCCGTCTGAACTCGCTCACCGGCCCGGTCATCGCCGGCGGCGGCATCGGCGGCACCGGCGGCATCAACAACTGGGTCGAAGGCAACTTCGGCATCAACAGCGCCGGCCTCGCCGCCTTGAGCGGGAACAGCGGCGTCCACGACCTCTACGTCATCTGCAGCACGCCCTACGCCGGAGAGCTCGCACGCATCGACTGGATCCGTTTCGATCGACCCGGGTCCAGCAGCGCCGATCGCGCATTCGCGTACCGGGCCAACTGGAACACCCTGCTGGGCAGCCCCGGCTCCTTCGGCCTCGCCGGAGAGATGAACGATCACCACTTCCACTACGGCTACTTCGTGCAGGCCGCCGCGATCGTCGCCAAGTACGACCCCGCGTGGGCCGCATCGTTCGCGCCGATGATCGAGCTCATCATCAAGGACTTCGCCAACTGGGACCGCACCGACACCCGCTTCCCCGTGCTCCGCAACTTTGATCCGTACGCCGGGCATTCGTGGGCCGCGGGCCATGCCGGCTTCGCCGCGGGAAACAACCAGGAATCCTCGTCGGAAGCGATGAACGCCGCAGCGGGCATCGCCCTCTGGGGTGCCGTGACCGGGAACGCGACGCTCCGCAATCTCGGCATGTATCTTTTCGCCGCCGAAAAGGCCTCGATCCAGCAGTACTGGTTCGACGCGGACGATGCGGTCTTCCCCGCGGGCGTCACGCGTCCCGTTGCCGGCATCGTCTGGTCCGACAGCATGGACTACGCGACGTGGTTTACCGCCGATCCGGCGATGATCCACGGCATCAACTTCCTGCCCATCACGCCCGCGTCGCTCTACCTCGGCCACCGCCGCCAGTCCATGATCGATAACTGGAACCTGCTGCTCTCGCAGACCGGGGGCAACCCGGCCTCGTGGCAGAGCGTCAACTGGTCCGCGCTCGCGACCGCAGACCCCGCGCAAGCGCTCACCCGCCTCACCTCGACCCCGGCGTACTCGGTGGAAGAAGGCGACTCTCGGGCCCGCACCTATCACTGGATCCGCACGCTCGCCACTTTCGGGCCGGTCAACGCAAGCATCACCGCCGACACGCCGCACTATGCCGTCTTCGAGCAGTCCGGAGTGCGCCGCTACGTGGCGTGGAACCCGACCGGCCAGACCCTCACGGTGCGCTTCAGCGACGGCTTCACGCTCTGCGTGCCCGCGGGCGAGACCGCCGTCGGCCAGACCGGCGACCCGATCACGACCTGCGGCTGCCCAGCAGATTTCAACGCCGATAACTTCGTCGACGACACCGATTTCGTCATTTTCGCGACCGCCTACAACCTGCTGGCGTGCGAAGACCCGGCCATGCCGCCCGGCTGCCCCGCTGACCTCTCCGGCGACGAGATCGTGGACGACACCGATTTCGTCGCATTCGCGACCGCGTACAACGCGCTGGCTTGTTCGTAGAACTCCCGACAAGCCCCGCGGAATCGGCGGCCGTTTGGCGATGCTCCCTTGACCTGCCCGAGTTTTTCGAGACAATGCGGCTCGGAGGATTCCTATGCACGCACATTTCGCGAAGGCCCTTGGGTGCGGGGTTGCTGCCCTCGTCGCTTCGAGCGCCCTCGGTCAATCGCTCGTCGCCGCGCGCCTGCCGAACACGGTCAACGGCCAGGGTGGCAGCGACTTGATCGTCATCGACCTCGCCACCGGCGCGTGGGACTTCTACCTCCGCGTGCCGCACGATGTCTCCGGTTCGAGGCAGTTGTACTACCTCGCCGCATTACCCGGTTGCAAGCTCGCGGCTTCCACCTATCGCGACATCAACTCGGCGAATCAATCTTCGCAGTACGTTCCCATCGATCCGTTCACCGGAGCGTCGCAAGTGCTGAACTATGGGGCCCCGGTCGGAACCCTTTACGCCGAGGGCTTTGAGTACTCACCGAGGCACAACGCGATCCTGCTCGCGTTCAGCGCACTCGGCAACTTCGGCACCAACCGCCTGGCCACGATCGACCCGGCCACCGGCGCCGTCCTCGCATTCACTGGCACGCTCTCCGGGGTCAACGATCTCGATTACATCGCCAGCAACGACAACGAAGACCTGTTCTTCGACCTCAACGCGACCACGGCGTCCGCCCGTGTGCGACGCCTCACCGCCCTGATGCCAAGCCCCGCCTTTGCCAGCTTTGCCTCGCCGCCCCAGACCAACAACTTCGGTGACGCCACGCGGCACCCGACGACGAATCAAACCCTGTTCAGTTACTTGTCGGATATCTTCGAACTTGCTGGCAACACCTATGTGAAACGTGCGACCCTCGCCGATGGCGCCCAGATCCGAGGCCTGGCCTGGGCCAACCTCCCGCCCCGCACCGTCATGCCCGACTACGCCGGCGTCTGCCCCGGCGGCACCGCCACCATCACCGCCAAGGCCGTCGGCACTGGCCCCTTCACCTACAGGTGGCGCAAGAACGGCGTCGAGATCGACGCGATCGCGAACCCGACGGCCGTCACCGCGATGTTGTCGCTCAGCAACGCTGACGCGACCAGCATCGCGGATTACGACTGCGTCATCGAGAACGGCTGCGGCGTCCACATCACCGACGCGGTCCCGTTCATCCTCTGCACCGCCGACCTCAATTGCGACGGTGCCGTCGACGATACCGACTTCCAGGATTTCGCCTTCCAGTACAACGTGCTCGACTGCGCCGACCCGTCCATGCCGGCCGGTTGCCCATCCGACCTCAACTCCGACGGCATCGTCGACGACGTCGACTTCCAGCTCTTTGTCCCGGCGTACAACCGTCTGCTCTGCGGCGAGTGACGCGGGCTCGGAGCGTGGAACTCGCAGCTTGGAACTCGCAGCGTGGAGCTCGCAGCGCGGATCAGCGCTTCTCCCGCAACCCAATTAAGTCGTCCACCGATCGTGATCGACCCCGGCAGCGTCGACGCGCCGGGCGCCAGCCGCCCTCCCTTGGGTGACTTCACCGACCGCGATTCCAACGAGCCCCTCGCTCTCGCCCGCGCCCGCTCGGCGCTCCGAGTTCCACGCTCCGCACTCCGCGCTCCCTTGCTAAACTCCCCGCTCGCCCCGACCCCGACTCGCCGTGGACACTCTTCTCCAAACCCTCAAGGACGCCCTCACGATCGGCAGCCTCTACGCGCTCATCGCGTTGGGCTACACCATGGTCTACGGCATCCTCAAGTTCATCAACTTCGCCCACTCCGACATCGTCGTCCTCGGCGGATGGCTCAGCCTCGTCATCGCCACCAAGCTGCTCGTGTGGCTCGGCGTTGATCTCTCCGCCGGCGGGGCCGCCGCGTGGTGGGTCGGGCCCATCGTCCTCACCCTCGCCATGGCCTGCTGCGGCCTGATCGGCTTCACCATCGAGCGCCTCGCCTACAAGCCGCTCCGAGGCGCGCCGCGGCTCAACGTCCTCATCACCGCCATCGGTGTCTCGCTCTTCCTCCAGAACAGCGGGCAGCTCCGGTTCCTCTTCGGCACCAGCCCCCGCAAGATCCCCTCGCTCATCTCCGACGCAACCCTCTTCTCGATCGGCGATGTCCAGGTTCGCCTGCTCGATCTCGTCGTCATCGGCACGGCCGTCACGCTGATGCTCGCGCTTGAGTACCTGGTCTTCCACACCAAGATCGGCCGTGCCATGCGGGCCGTCTCCTACGACGTCCGCACCGCGGGCCTGATGGGTATCCCGGTCGATCGCGTGATCTCGTTCACGTTCATCCTCGGCTCCAGCCTCGCCGCCGCCGGCGGTTTCCTGTGGGCCCTCAACTTCTCCGTCATCAAGCAGCCCGCCGACACCTCGTGGGTGCTGCTGGGACTGAAGGCTTTCGTTGCCGCCGTCGTCGGCGGCATCGGCAACGTCCGCGGCGCCATGCTCGGCGGCCTGGCCATCGGCCTGCTCGAAGGCTTCGGCTCCACCTATGTCAACCCCGCCCTCCGCGACGTCTACGTCTTCGCCGCCCTCATCCTCGTCCTCCTCGTCAAGCCCGGCGGCATCCTCGGCAAGGCCGTTGTAGAGAAAGTTTGAAGTCGGATTTCGATTGAGAAGAAGGCATCAAGCCACGCGGCATCAAGGCATCGAGTCCCAGCTCCCCTGCCCCGCTCCTCCCCTGCTCTCCTTCCCCATGGCCTCCCTTCAAGACCGCGCCAAACTCGTCCCTCAGAGCCCGCTCGCCGCGGCTTGGCGTGTCTTCTGGCCCCTCGCGCTCGCTCTTGTTGTCGGTGTCCTGATGCAGCACCAGGTCCGCACCAACATCGACGCGTATTCGTCCAAGCAGATCCTCGACATCGGCATCGCCATCATCCTCGCCGTCTCGCTCACCATCGTGAACGGTTTCACCGGCCAGTTCTCGATCGGGCACGCCGGGTTCCTCGCTGTCGGCGGCTATGTCGCTGGCTCCATCACCTACTACGGATCGTTCGCCCTTTTCGGCAGCGCGAGCGCCACCCTCGGCACCATGAGCGGCCTCTACGGAGCCAAGGCCGACGCCGCGTTCCTCACCGGCGGCGAAGGACTTTTCCTCTTCGCCCTGCTCGCCGGCGGTCTCGTTTCCGCTCTTCTCGGTGTCGTCGTCGGCCTGCCTTCGCTCCGCCTCCGCGGCGACTACCTCGCCATCGTCACCCTCGGCTTCGGCGAGATCGTCCGCGTCCTTATCCAGCAGACCCCCCAGGTGCTGATGAGCAAGGAAGCGATCGCCGCGGCGAAGCCGCTCTCGGTCCCGCTCTCCGTCGGCGGCTCGCTGGGCTTTGGCAACGTGCCCAAGTACACCAGTCTCTTCTGGGTCTACGCCGCCGTCGTGCTGACCCTCATCTTCGCGTACCGCCTCAAGCAGAGCAGCACCGGGCGCGCCATGCTCTCGATCCGCGAGGACGAGATCGCCGCGGAAGCCATGGGCGTCAAGACCACGTACTACAAGGTCTGGGGCTTCGTCATCGCCGCGTTCTTCGCCGGGATCGCCGGCGGCCTCTACGCCCACACCATCGGCATCTCCCTCAGCCCCGTCGATGCAGGCTTCCAGAAGAGTTTCGACATCATCATCATGGTCGTCCTCGGCGGCCTCGGCTCCATCTCCGGCGCCGCCATCGCCGCCGCCATCGTCACCTACCTGCCCGAACTGCTCCGCACGCCCGACACGCTCATGAAGTTCGCCATCGTCGGCGTGCCCATGCTCGTCGTCGGCGCCTCGCTCCTCGCCATGGCGGGCAAGCCCGCCCGCAAAAGCCCCGAAAAGAAGCGCGGCCACGACCCTCGTGCGTTCCCCCGCTTCGTCATCGGTCTGGGCGTCATTATCACCGGCCTCAGCCTTCTCGCATTCCTCGCCAAACGCTTCGGCATCGACCTCGGCGACTACCGCCTCATCCTCTTCGCCCTCGCGCTGATCATCATGATGATCACGCGCCCCCAGGGCCTCCTGGGCGTTCGTGAGGTCTGGGACGGCGCGCTCTACCGCCCCGTGCGCGATTTCTTCACCGCCCGTCGCCACAAGGGAGGCACCGCGTGAGCAGCGGCGTCTCCATCACCATGTCCGACGCCGCCGAAGTGCTCAAGGGCTCCGGCGCGGCCGGCGAAGCGCTCGAAGTCCGCGGCGTCTTCAAGTCCTTCGGCGGGCTCAAGGCCGTACAGGACTTCCGCCTTTCGCTCCCCCCCGCCGCTCTCTACGGCCTCATCGGCCCCAACGGCGCCGGCAAGACCACCTGCTTCAACCTCCTGACCGGCGTCTATCGCCCCGATCAGGGCGAGATCACCCTCGGCGGCAAGAGCCTCATCGGACTCCGCCCCAGCCAGATCGCCTTCACCGGCCTCGCCCGCACCTTTCAGAACATCCGCCTCTTCGGCGAGCTCTCGGTCTTCGAGAACGTCAAGCTCGCCTGCCACCTCCGCACCACCCACTCGCTCGCCGGTGTCATCTTCCGCAGCGGCTGGCAGCGTGCCGAGGAAGCCGCCATCCGCGAACGGGCCCGCGCCCTGCTGCAGGTCTTCCGTCTGCACGACCGCATGGACGAGTCGGCCCGCAATCTCCCCTACGGCGACCAGCGCCGCCTCGAGATCGCCCGCGCGCTCGCCACCGGCCCCAAGGTCCTGCTCCTCGACGAGCCCGCCGCCGGCATGAACCCGCAGGAGAAGAAAGACCTCCGCAAGCTCATCCGCGAAGTCCGCGACGTCTTCGGCGTTTCGATCCTGATGATCGAGCACGACATGGGCGTCGTCATGGACCTGTGCGAACGCATCACCGTGCTCGACTACGGCGTCCCCATCGCCGAAGGCACGCCGCACGAGATCCAGAAGAATCCGAAGGTCATCGAAGCCTACCTCGGCAAGGAGTGAACAGTGCAGAGACGCAGAGACGAAGAGACGGAGAGACGAAGTGAGAGGTCCTCACTTCGTAACCTCCATCTTCGTGTCGCCCGCCTGCACGGTCCGCGCACCTGTTCTTCATCCCTCCGTCTCTCCGTCTCTTCGTCTCTCCGTCTCTTCCCATGCTTTTAGTCGAGAACCTCCAAGTCAGCTACGGCGCCGTTCGCGCCCTCCACGGCATCAGCCTCAAGGTTGAGCAGGGCGAGGTCGTCACGCTCATCGGCTGCAACGGCGCCGGAAAGACCACCACGCTCCGCGCCATCTCCGGCATCGTCAAGAGCAGCGGCGGCCGGGTGCAGTACGAGGGCCGAGACATCACCCGCGTGAAGCCTCACGAACTCGTCCGCCTCGGCATCGCCCACTCACCCGAAGGCCGCGGGGTCTTCGCCAACATGACCGTCGAGGAGAACCTCGACCTGGGCGCCTACGCCCGCCACGACCACAGCGAGATCGCCAAGGACCGCGAGAAGGGCCTTGCCCTCTTCCCCCGCCTTCGCGAACGCTACAAGCAGCTCGCCGGCACGCTCTCCGGCGGCGAGCAGCAGATGCTTGCCATGGCCCGCGCCCTCATGGCCCGCCCCCGCATGCTCCTGCTCGACGAGCCCTCGCTGGGCCTCGCCCCGCAGGTCGTCCAGACCATCTTCCAGATCATCCGCGAGATCAACGCCGCCGGCACCACCATCCTCCTCGTGGAACAGAACGCCCACATGGCCCTCAAGGTCGCCCACCGGGCCTATGTCCTCGAGGTCGGCGAGATCGTGATGGAAGGCGACGCCCGGAAGCTCGCCGAGAGCGACGAGGTCCGCAAGGCCTACCTCGGCGTCGGCTGACGCGCGGTCCCCCCACCCACCCCCCACCCCCCACCCCCCGGCGATCCTGGGCCATCGGGGACATCCAGAACTCGATATCGGGTTTCGTTCGCAGAGCACCGGGGCGGCCCCTCCCGGGGTGCACAAACTCTTCATGCCGAACGGTGCGTTTCGCATCAGGACCCCCTTTCGCCATCCGTCTCTCTTTGGTAAACTGTCCTCGGAAGCGGTCCGGAGGGGCCGTTCCGGGAGATCGAGAGACATGGGCTATGCGCGATTCCGTGCCGCGGGCTGGCTGCCCGGGGTTGTGGCACTCGGGCTGTCCGCTGCTGCGGTGCACGCCGGCATCATCCACGTGAACGCCGCGGCTCCGTCGGGCGGCGATGGATCCTCATGGGCGACGGCCCTGAACGATCTGCAGGCCGCGCTCACCGCGGCTCAGCCGGGCGACGAGATCTGGGTCCAGCAGGGTGTGTACAAGCCGCACCCCACCAACCGTGCGGTCAGCTTCAACCTCAAGAACGGCGTGGCGCTCTACGGCGGATTCACCGGCGTCGAACAGTCGCTGCTGCAGCGCAATCCCGCCCTGACCAGCACGCTCTCCGGCGAGATCAACACCGCCGCAACAACCGACAATTCCTACAACGTGGTGCGGGCCATCAACGTCAACTCCACCGCGATCCTCGACGGCTTCCTCATCACCGCCGGTCAGGCCCTGGGCGGAGCCGGATTCACCTCTGCGTACGGCGGCGGCCTCTTCCTTGATGCTTCCCTGGGAAACTCCCCGACCATCCGCGGCTGCACTTTCACAAACAACGCCGCGAACTTCGGCGGCGGCGCCATCTACATCGTCGGCGGCACCATCACAATCGATCGGTGCTTCTTCTTCGGGAACCGCATCAGCGGCAGCTCCGGGACGGGCGGCGCCATCGGACTCGGCGTTGTCGTCGGCGCCGACCTCACGCTCACCAACTGCGTTTTCGCCCAGAACTTCACGCTCTCCGCGGCCGGCGGCGGAGCGATCAGCGCCAACAGCGGTGCGATGCTGAAGGTCTACTCGTCCACCTTCTACAACAACTCGGCACCGACCGGCACCGTGCTGGTCGGCGCTCCCGCGCTTGCCAACTTCCGCAACTGCATCTTCAACGGCCCGGGTGGGGCGGCGGCGTACTTCGCCGTGCCCGTCAGCGTTCAGCACAGCGTCGTGCCCGGTGGAATGGCCGGCACGGGCAACGCTTCGACCGCGGCCACGTTTGTCAACGCCGCCGCCGCGAACTTCCGGCTTGCCTCCGGTTCCTCGGGCATCGACGCCGGCAGCAACGCCGCGGCGGCAGGCCTCGACGCCGACCTTGATCTCAACCCCAGGGTCCTGAACGGGTCCGTCGATATGGGCGCGTACGAGTTTGTCGCCTCCACCTGCACAGGCGACCTCAACAAGGACGGCTTCGTTGACGACTCCGACTTTGTTCGCTTCGCCGAGGCGTACAACAACCTGCTCGACCGGCGCGGCGACTTCAACGCCGATGTGCTCACCGACGACAACGACTTCGTGATATTTGCCGACGCGTATAACGCGCTTCTCTGCCCCTGATGGCGCCGTTCCCGCGATCGAGCGGAAACCGGCGCCCGCCCCAACGTCGCGCCCGCACGATGAAGCGTGCGGACCGGTGCCCGCCGCGCAACCACCGACCACGCCCGAGAACCCAATCGCACGCATCTTCGGTTTGCCGATGACGTTCGGCTGGCACTCGGACCCTTCCCGTGGCACGCTTGGGTCATCGCCGCACGCACCGGGAGCACGATCAGCCACGGGCGATGCCGCATCGATACGTTTCCCTCTACGAGCACTGAGTCGCCCCGCCTCGACCGCCCAGACACGCATGATCGCCCGCCACGACAAGCTCCGCCCCGCCGCGCTGCTCGCTCTCAGCGCCGGCGTTGCCCTTGCGCCGTCGCTGGCGGACGCGCAGGTTGCCCGCACCTGGGCCAACGTCACCGGTCTGTGGAGCAACGCCGGCAACTGGTCACCGACCGATGTTCCCAGTTCGCCTCCCGAGAAAGCCGTCTTCGCAGGCGCCGTCGCGTACACCGCCGCACTCGATATCCCCGCGCAGCTCGTCGGCGTGGACATCACCAATCCGAGCGCAACGCTCGCCATGAACCCCGGCTCTGTGCTCACGATCGGCACACAGACAACCAACACCGGTCTCAACAACGCCGGCCTGCTCGTCATCAACGCCACCGGTGCCGAGGCCCCGACGCAGCTTCGATTCCCCGTCGCGACCATCATCAGCGGTACCGGCCTTGTCCGCCTCAACGCCAACCCCGGTGCTCTCGACTCCGCGTTCATCAGCCCCGACCTCGGGGCGGCGTGGACCCACAGCGCCGGACACACGATCGCAGGCACCGGAAGGCTCTACGGCCCATTCACCAACGCGGGCTCCATCATCGCCGATGCCCCCGGGCTTGTGCTACAGGTCGCCGGCGACGTCGCCAACACCGGCTCGATCTCCGCCACGACAGGGGTCCTCGAGCTCGCGCAGGGCGCCCGCCTTGCCGGAGGCCTGATCGCCGCCAATCCCGGCGCGGCCATCCGCGTCGCGGACTTCGCCGGCCTGGCTTCGATGCAAGTCAGCGGCCAGATCGATGTCGCGACCGGCAGCGTCCTCGAACTCGGCGGCTCCATTACCGGCGCGCACACGATCCGCATCAATCCCGCGGCCGGCGCCGAGAGCACCCAGCTCGTCGCCGCAGCACCGCTCTCGCTCGACGGAAGCGGCGCGATCGTGCTCGCCGCCAACGCTGGCGATCCCGAGTCCGCGGCGCTGCTCTCCAACGCCGGCCCGATCACAACATCGCTCGCGATGACCATCCGCGGCAGCGGCCGCATCTACGCCCCGCTCACCGGCGCGCCCGTCGTGCGTGCCGACCAGGCGGGCGCCACGCTCGAACTGCTCGGCGACTGCGACATGATCGGCGGCGGATCCCTGAGCGTGACCGCGGCCAACGCTGTCCTCGCCCTCGGCAGCGGGGTCTTCACCTCCGGCTCGATCGCCGGCGGCGCGGGCAGGGTCGTGGTCAACGCCTTTGAAACACCGACATTGGTCACCGCGGCCCTGAGCGGGACGATCGAGACGCTCCCCGGTTCACGCGTCTTTATCGCGGGCGATCTGGCCAACAGCGCCGCTGTACGCGTCAACAACGGCAGCGATCCGGCGCTCACCGGCTTGCACTTCCTGACCAGTTCCACTCTCAGCGGCGCCGGTTCGATCTTCCTCCGCGCGTCCTCCGCCGCGGAACTCGACTCGGCGCTGCTGAGCGCCGCCCCCGGCGCGACCGTGATCAACAGCCTCGGACACACCATCCGAGGCAAAGGGCGCATCACCGCTCCGATCGTCAACGCGGGCGTCATCCAGGCCGACGACCCGGCCGCACCCATCGAGATCCGCTCCGCCATCACAAACACCGGCGGCATCGGCGCGACCAACGCGACGCTGCAACTCGCCGGCGGCGCTTCCATCAGCGGCGGCACGCTCGCCTCGTTCGGCACGGGCTCGGTTTCGATCCCCTCCGGCGAGACCGCCACGATCGCCAACCTCGCCAACGAAGGCTCGATCAACGCCCTCGCCGGATCGATCCTCCGCGTCTCGGGCGATATCGAGAACAACAGCGCGATCGCCGTCAATCCCACCGCATCGCTCCTCCCCGCTCGGCTCCGCGCCATCGCGAACACCGCGTTCACCGGCTCCGGCTCGCTCGTGCTCAGCGCCAATCCCGCCAACCTGGATTCGGCAGTCATCGACGCCCCGCCGAGCTTCATCATCACCAACGGAGCGACGCACAGGATCACCGGGCAGGGCCGCATCCTCGCGGCGCTGACGAACAACGGCATCATCCAAGCCGGTGGCGCAGGGCTTTCGCTTGAGCTCGGCAGCCCGATCACCCAACCAAACGGCGTGCTGCGGACCGCTCAGGGC
>ERZ1066133.166-NODE-166-length-36109-cov-9.548649_pt1 | contig 36109 bp, 33 predicted proteins | sample MGYA00382780_ERZ1066133 | MGnify/ENA primary metagenome ERZ1066133 (study PRJEB33369, sample SAMEA5778363) | biofilm metagenome | biome: Industrial cooling water; feature: Water cooling tower basin; material: Biofilm | place: United Arab Emirates | collected... | reverse complement strand
CGCTGGAACACCGTCTTCGGCGCCGGCACCACCATCACCGGCTACAACGCCGACAGCCTGAGCAACCACCCCGACGACATCGCGCACTTCCCCTCGTTGATGGCGTTCGCCGCCGGAACGGGCGTTGGTGACAGCGGCCATGTGCCCGCCGCCGCGGCGGCGTACCAGGCGTATCGCACGGGCGCCCGCGTGCTCTTCAAGACCGGCGCGAGCATGCTCTACCGCCGCTCCAACACGCAGCCGGCGTGGATCCCCAATTCCGCCGGCCTTCCGGATGTCGCACTCGGCGCGCTGGGAATGGCCGAACTGCTCGAGCCTGGAATGATCGACCGGGTGCTGGCGTCGCCGCTGGTCTCGTGCGCCGCCTGCCCGAGCGATCTGAACGGTGACGGCTTCGTGGACGACGGCGACTTTGTGCTGTTCGCCGACTTCTACAACGCCCTCATCACGCCCGGGCCGTTCGAAGACGGCGATTTCAACGGCGACGGCTTCTGCGACGACGCCGACTTCGTGATCTTCGCCGACGCGTACAACCAGTTGCTGTGCCCGTGATCGTTCCTGAAACCGATCACAGGCTCCCACGTTCGCGCATCTCGTCCACTAAAGTCTGCCCATGACCTTCCCGAACAACTTCGTGTGGGGCGCTGCCAGCAGCGCCTATCAGATTGAGGGCGCTTGGAACACCGACGGCCGCGGCGAGTCCGTGTGGGACACCATGTGCCACGCCCGCCCCACTATCGGTGGCCCCGTCAACAAGCTTCCGCAGCCCACGATCTGGAACGGCCACACCGGCGACGTCGCCTGCGACCACTACCACAGGAGCAGCGAGGACGTCGCGATCATGAAGTCGATCGGGCTGAAGGCCTATCGCTTCTCGATCTCCTGGAGCCGCGTGCTGCCCGACGGCATCGGCTCGATCAACACCAAGGGCCTCGACTTCTACGACCGGCTCGTGAACGAACTGCTCGCGGCGGGAATCACGCCCTACACCACGCTGTTCCACTGGGACTATCCCGAAACCCTGTTCCGCAAGGGCGGGTGGCTGAACCGCGACAGCGTGGAGTGGTTTGCGGAGTTTGCACAGGTCGTCGCCGATCGCCTCGGCGATCGCGTGAAGCACTGGATGACGCTCAACGAGCCGCAGGTCTTCCTGCAGTTCGGCCACGGCGACGGGCACAACGCGCCGCGTCTGCGGCTGGGCACGCGCGAGCTTCTTCTCGCGTGCCATCACGCCCTGATGAGCCACGGCCGCGGCGTGCAGGTGCTGCGTGCCCGTTGCAAGGGGCCGCAGCACGTCGGCTACGCCCCGGTGTGCGTGACCAAGTACCCGTTCACCGACTCGAAGGAAGATCAGGCCGCGGCGATGCAGGTCATGGCCAGCCTCGAGGATCACAACATCTGGTGCAACACCTGGTACAACGACGCGATCTTCTTCGGTCGCTACCCCGAGGACGGCCTGCGCCGCTTCGGCGCCGACGCACCCAAGCCCGCGAGCGGCGACATGGAACTCATCTCGCAGAAGTGCGACTTCATCGGCGTCAACATCTACGAGGGTGCCCCCGTCCGCATGCGCGACGGCAAGCCCGAGCTCGTCACCCGCGAGGCCACGCACCCGCTCACCGCCTATCGCTGGCCCGTGGAGCCCAAGAGCCTGTACTGGGGCCCGAAGTTCATCCACGAACGCTACAAGATCCCGGTGTACATCACCGAGAACGGCCTCTCGTGCATGGACTGGGTGAGCATGGACGGCAAGGTCCACGACCCGCAGCGCATCGACTTCACCCGCCGCTACCTGCTGGAACTCCGCCGCGCCGTGACCGACGGCGTCGATCTCCGCGGCTACTTCCACTGGTCGATCCTCGACAACTTCGAGTGGAACGAGGGATACAAGGAACGCTTCGGCCTCGTGCACGTCGACTTCACGACGCTGAAGCGCACCGTGAAGGACTCGGCCCGCTGGTACAGCAACGTCATCGCGACCAACGGCAAGTCGCTGGATGAGGATCCGTTCACCCGGGCGTGGTAACGCCAACCGCCTCGGGCGCCTCGTTCAAGGCTCGCGATGCCCCGCCCGCCCACAACCACACCGCGCCGTGCGCGATCCAGTCAGCATGCGTCTCGAATCAATCACGATCGCGTTCGGCTTCCAGCTCGGCACGCAGCCGGGATACCTCGGACTCGATGCGTGCCAGCGCGGCGTCGGCTCCGTCTCGCATCAGGTCCTCGTGGCTGATCGGCTGGCCGTAGGCCACCAGCAAGCGGTGCCCGAGCAGCGAAGGCAGTTTCCGGTGAATCGGCCATGCCTCGAAGCAGCCGACAACCGCCGCGGGCACCACCGGGCACTTCGCCCGCTTCATCAGCACAGCGACGCCGCGCTTGAACTCGTGCTGACGACCGTCGGGAGTCCGTGATCCCTCCGGGAAGATGACCACGGCATGCCCGGCGGCGAGGCGTCGGATTACTTCCTTGATCGCCGCCGTGTCTCCGCCATCCTCCTTGATCGGCGTGGCGTTCAGCGCTCCGATGAACCAGGCGAATGGCTTGAAGGTGAACAAGCCCATCCTGGCGACGAAGCTCATGTGGCGCGGGCGTGCAAACGACCCGATCAGCGGCGGGTCGAGGAAGCTCTGGTGGTTGGCCGCGATGAGAACCGCACCCGATTGCGGCACGTTCCTGGCCCCAAAGACCCGAACCCGGTAGACCAGAACGAACAGGAGGGCGGTGAAGGCGCGCACGAACTCGTAGAACAGCACCGGCCCGAGCGAGGCATCGGGGCGACGGGAAGCGAGCAATCGTCGGAGCACGGACATCGAGTGCGAGGGTATCCGGGACGAGCGCGTGATGCCTCGCCCCGATCGGATGACAGGCGACTGGAGCGCCGCGATCGCCGAAACCACCTAACAATCCCGCGTGATCCACCTTGGTGTCAACATCGACCATGTCGCAACGATCCGTCAGGCGCGGTACCGCTCGGGGCCGGGCGGCTCCGTCGGCTACGGCGAGCCCGACGCGGTACACGCCGCACACGCCGCGGTCCTCGGCGGCGCCGAGTGCATCACGGTCCACCTGCGCGAGGACCGTCGCCACGTGGTCGATCGCGATGTTGAGCTGATCCGCCAGACATGCCCGGTGAAGTTCAATCTGGAGATGGCTGGAACCGGCGAGATGCAGGCGATCGCGCTTCGCATCGAAGCCCACCAGGTCACGCTCGTGCCGGAGGGGCGTCAGGAAGTGACCACCGAGGGAGGCCTCGCCGTTGCGGGTCGCGAAGAGCATTGGAAGGCTTTTCTCGCACCCCTGAAGGCGGCGGGGATCATGACGAGCGCGTTCATCACGCCGGATCGACGCGAGATCGACGCCGCAGCGACCAGCGGCTTCGACGCCGTCGAATTCCACACCGGGGCGTTCGCCCACGCCTTCGCCGCCAGTCGGCGCGACCTGATCGACGGCGTGACCGCGGATGCACCGCTCGCCGCATCCATCCTCGGGCTGCAGGAAGCGATCGCGGCGTGTGATGACCGCCTCCGTGTACACGCCGGTCATGCCCTGAACTACGACAACACCCCGGCGCTGCTTTCGGTTCCGGGGGTGCGAGACGCCGTGCGCGAGCTGCACATCGGTCACTCGATCGTCTCCCGAGCCGTGTTCGTCGGCCTCGAACGCGCGGTCCGCGAGATGAAGGCCCTGCTCGCCGGCGCGTAGAAGACCCCAACCCCGCTCCGATCCGTCCCACTTCCTCTCAGCCCCCCTTCCCCACTTCGCCCATGCCCGACATCCGAACCCAGACGCTTCGCGATTACTTCCTCACGCTGCTCACCGCCGAGACGCAGGCCAACGAGCGCACGCTCGACTCGCTCGCGACCGTGCCGGCGATCCAGCAGACCAGCGAGTCCTACCAGCGCGCCCTGGGCGTCATGGCCCACGTGATGATCGCCAAACGCGTTTGGATGCTCCGTGTCTGCAGCGAGACATGGAAGGTTGACGACTGGTTCCCCGCGTGGCCGATCGAACAGACCCGCAAAGAGGCCGCCGAGCTTGACGCTGCCTGGCGCGGCTACCTCCAGGACCTGCCCGATGGCGGCTTCGACCGGACGGTTGTGTACCGAATGTCCGACGGCACCGAGGCCGAAAGCAAGGTCGTCGATATCGTGGCTCACGTCTTCAACCATGCCACGTATCACCGCGGCCAGATTGCCCGCATGGTCCACCTGCTCGGCGGCAGCCGGGCGGCCACCGACCTGATCATCTTCACGCGACGAAAGCTCTGAGCGGCGCGACGACAACTCGCGTCAGGCCACGGATTTGTGGCCATACCCCACCCTCCGTTCGCCGCCAAGCCGCCGGATTTCCCTTCTTCCAAACCACCTCCCGCGGTACGATCGCTCCGCCTCATGCCTGCGCCTCGCAAATCCTCGAAGGGCTCTGCCAAGGCCAAAGCCGCCCGCGGCAAGGCGCCGGCGAAGCGCCGCCGCCCGACGAAGTTGCGGCTCAAGCAGTCCGAGCCCGGCGCGGTTCCGGTCATCGGCCCCGGCTTCAAGTCCTTTTCGGACCTCAAGGAAACCCTGAGTTTCCTCTACAGCCGCATCAACGTCGAAATGCTCCGACCCAAGAAGGTCGAGCCGACGGTCTGGAAGCTCGAGCGCATGCACGCCCTCATGACCGCGCTCGACGAGCCGCACCGAGCCTTCAAGAGCGTGCATGTCGCCGGAAGCAAGGGCAAGGGCAGCGTCTGCGAGATGCTCTCCGCGGCACTCATTGGCTGCGGCCTCACCACGGGCCTGTACACCAGCCCGCACGTCGTCGACATCCGCGAGCGCATCCGCCTCAACGGCGAGATCGTGAGCGAGCGGGATTTCATCCGGCTCGTCTCCGAGGTCGCCCTCGCCGCCGACGGGATCAAACGCCGCCACGGAGCCGCGACGTACTTCGAGCTGCTCACCGCCGCCGCCTTCCTCCATTACGCCCAGCAGGCCGTGGACGTCGGCGTGATCGAGGTCGGCCTCGGCGGCCGCCTCGACTCCACCAACGTCATCACGCCCGAGGTCGCCGCCGTCACCGCGATCCAGCTCGAGCACACGCAGATCCTCGGCGACACCCTCGACAAGATCGCCCGCGAGAAGGCCGGCATCTTCAAGCCCGGCGTGCCCGCGCTGACGATCCCGCAGCAAAAGCCGATCATCCTCGAAACGTTCAAGGACGTTGCTTCCAAGGTCAACGCCCCGCTCGCGGTCCTGGGAGCCGATATCGAGTACACCGCACGCTTCGAGGCCACCGCTCAGCTCGGCCCTCACATGCTGATCTCGGTGACCACGCCGCGCAGCGAGTTCGAGCACGTGCCGGTCCCGCTCAAGGGTGAACATCAGGCCGCCAACTGCGGCCTCGTGCTGGCCATCCTGGACCGCCTGCGGGAGCGCGGCCTGCCCATCAAGGAGCGCGACGCCATCCACGGCCTCGCCCGCACCCGGACCACCGCGCGACTCGAGCAGGTCTTCGCCCAGCCCCGCATCGTCGTCGACGGCGCCCACAATCCCGAGTCGATCCAGGCCCTCATGAAGTCGCTCGGCGCCCACATGCGCTACGACTCGCTCATCGTCATCTTCGGATGCGCCGCCGACAAGGATGTCAACGCCATGCTCAGGCAACTCGGCAGCGGCGCCGACAAGGTGATCTTCACCCGCGCCGAGAACAACGCCCGGGCCTGCGAGCCCAAGGACCTGCTCCGCAAGTTCTCGGAATACTCCGGCAAAATGGCCCAGACCGCAGCCAGTGTCAAGGACGCCATCAACATCGCCGCCAAGGCCGCCGGACGCGACGACCTCATCATCGTGACCGGATCGTTCTACGTCGCCGGCGAGGCCAAACGGCTGCTGGACGAGAAGAAGTCCCGTGACGGGCATATTCGCGTGGGTGCAACCACCCCGACGCGGGCGTAACCGCGACCGGTTTGCCGCGGGTTCTGGTCCGGTTGCGTTTGGCGAATCGGGCGGCGTCGGGTACGCTGTACCCATGACGACCGCCGCGACGACAGGCATACAACCCGCCGATCCGCCCTCCAAACGCTTCCCGAAGCTCGCACCGTTGATCGCATATCTCGATGGTTTGCAGGGCCGGGCCGACCTCCAGACCCTCGCCGACCTGCTCAGCCGCCAGGAGATCTCGCGCAAGGACATCGAGTCCGTCTGCGTCTTCGGAACCCACGCGTACCGGCGCAACGTCATCAGCCGCGGCGAGTGGCACGAGCTTCTCGCTCTGACCTGGCGCAGCGGCCACTGCACGCCCATCCACGATCACAAGGGCAGTTCCTGTGCGTTCCGCGTCGTCGAGGGCACGGGGACCGAGATCCGCTTCTCCCCCACTCCTTCCGGACTGGTCTGCCCCGTCGTCGCCAACCCGATGACCCCGGGCTACGTCTGCGCCGCCGCCGATGCGGACGTCCATCAGGTCGCGAACATGCAGTCCCCGGGAACGGATCTGATCACGCTGCACATCTACAGCCCTCCGATCAAGAAGATGAACACCTACCAGTTCGCCAGTTCGACGGGTGCCGAGACCGAAGAACAGCGCTGCTGATCGCCGCCGCAAAACGAAACAACCCCGCTTCCGCGGGGTTGGTGTCATGCATGAAGTGCCGTGGGATTTCAGTCGCCCCGGGCACGACGCTCGTTCTGGTCGCCGATGATCAGGCCGCCCAGCGCGCCCGCGGCGGCACCAATCGCGGCGCCCTTGCCCATGTGTCCGAACGCGCTGCCGACCGCCATACCCGTCAGAGCGCCGAGACCGGCGCCCGTCAGGCCACCTTCGACGGCGTTGTTGCATCCAGCGCTGCCCAGCGTCAGGCCGCCGACGATCACCGCCGCCGACAGCGTCTTCACGCCCGGCAGGTACGTCCGACGATTGCTCACACTCTGACCCCTGAACATGACTCGCTCCTAGTGCGGCCCCGGCGTGCGATACACCGCCAAACCGGGTCCGCGTTGCTGTACGATGTTAGTCGTCAATATACATACGTTGGATGCGTCACGCAAGTTCTGCGTATCCCGATTCCGCCAAGGCGGTTTATTATAGGACTATTCTGCGACGCCGCGCCCGTTCATCGCTCGCAGAACCCGTTTGGGCTCAAGCCTTTACCCGCGCTCTCCCCAGAATCGGCACCAATTCTCCCCCGCAAAGCCGCGCGCCTCATCCTCACTCCAGCCGCGGCGGGCCAAGCCGTCGAGCAGGCGGCTGTAGTCCCGTGGGAGGTCGATCCCAAGCGGCAGCCGCTCGCGGGTGATGCCGCCGTCGGCGTCGCTGCCCAGACCCACATGCCGACGTGCGTTCGTCAGCTCGCAGATCCGCTCGATGTGGGCGATCGTCTCGTCCACCGTCGCCCGCCGATCGCGGCGGCCTCCGGGCAGGATGAACTGGCTGAGCAGGTTGATCCCGATCACCCCGCCGCGACGGGCGATCTCGCGGATCGTCTCGTCGCGAAGGTGACGCTGGAGGTTCGGTGCGGTCGGCGACGCCACCTGCGGCTCACTTGCGACGATCGTGCGGCAGTTCGAGTGCGACGCGATCACCGGCTTGTCCGTCGCCGCCAGCAGCTCGTCGCACGCCCGGTCCGACAGGTGCGCGAGGTCCGGCACCACGCCGAGGCGGTCCATCTCCTTGATCAGTTCACGCCCGGCGGGCGTCAGTCCCACGCGATTGGTCGCCGGGTCGGTCGCGTTGCCGGTCGCGTAACGCGAGTCTTTGGCCCAGCAAAGGCCGATCGCCACGACGCCCTGCGAGGCCCACCACTCGAGCTGCGACGGCGACTTGATCACGTCCGCGCCTTCGATCAGCACGCCGATACGGAGTGCTGGCTGCCGCGGCCCGATCGCCTTGTCGATCCGCTCCGGCACCGACGGCGGCACGACCTCCGCCACACCCATCCCGCCCCGCACGCGGCCTGTTCCCGGCTCCACCCGCAGCGATTCCCGTAGATCCATCGCGATCAATCCGCGATCGCGCCACGTGCGATAGACCTCGAGCTGCGCCCGGCCCACCGCGAACGCCCGCTCGATCGCCTCCGGCGAATCCCCCGGCGGATACGACTCCGGCCCCTTGCCCCCGACCTCGGTAAAGATCGTGCCCAGCGCGAAGCGCACGTTCCCCTCGCGCAGCGACGGCAGCGTGACGCACCCCGGCTGATCCGGCCCGCCTGACGCCAGCGGGTCCAGGTGCATCATGTCGCGCCCGTTGACCGCGAGGTACGCGAGATCGAGATGGGAGTCGAAGAAGGTCACGAAGGGGCTCCCGTTAATTGGTCGTCAACTCTGGGTCGAGCGTCGATCACGACAGTGCCCGGACAGCGAGCCGGGGCGTCCTCGCCCCGGCGCAAGAGACGATCGAGCTCGAAAGTGCTCTGTCTGGAAACATACAGACACGCCTTCTCGAAGTAGCGGCGATCGCTGAGCGCGATGTTCGATCCCCCCTCCGCCCGCCACACCGAACCATCGGTCCCCGCTCGACGCGTCCACTTTGAACTCAGGGCCTGACCCAGCCATCGCTTCAGCAATGAGCGGACTTGCTTGCCGTGGATCGTCTCCTCCGCCGCGAGAACCACGTGCACGTGATTCGCCGCGGCGGCACAGACCTTGTGTACCCACCCACCTCTCAAGCAAATCGCAGGCAGGACGTCCTCAATGAAGACGCGTTGCTCGTGCGAGAGCCACACCGGGCTTCGCTGCATGAGCATCCGCTCCTCCGCGACCCAGCGCTCGTTGGGTCCGACGAAGGCTTCTCCCACCTCGTTCTGGCGTCGATTCACTGTGGGACGATCTTCACCGTGCAAGCGGGTGCCGTAGGTTCCGAATGTGATGTGCCAGTTGGTGTAGGACACTCGGGAGGCCTCGGCGCCGGGGCGAGGACGCCCCGGCTCGCTCTTCGGATTGACGCTCAGCCTGCACCCAAAGCCGGCAGCATCACACCGCAACCGTCTTCAGGTTCGGGCTCACGATGAACTCGGCCTCGGTCTTCTTCTGGATCTCTTCGACCGTGACGCCGGGGGCGAGCTCGGTGAGGACGAATCGGCGCTTGCCCGCGTTCGAGGTGGCGTCCATCTCCATCACGCACAGGTCGGTGATGAGCATGTCCACGCAGCGTTTGCCGGTGAGGGGGAGCGAGCACTGCTTGACGACCTTCGCCGCATCGCCCTTGGCGACGTGCTCCATGGTGACGATGACTTTCTTCGCTCCGGCGACGAGGTCCATCGCGCCGCCCATGCCCTTCACGAGTTTTCCGGGGACCATCCAGTTGGCGAGGTCGCCCTCTTGGCTCACCTGCATCGCGCCGAGGATGGTGAGATCGACGTGCCCGCCGCGGATCATGGCGAAGGAGTCAGCGCTCGAAAAGAAGCTCGCTCCGGTGCGGGCGGTGACGGTCTGCTTACCGGCGTTGATGAGATCGGCATCGACCTCGGCCTCGCTCGGGAAGGGCCCCATGCCGAGCAGGCCGTTCTCGGATTGCAGCCAGATGTCCATCCCGGCGGGGACATAGTTGGCGACCAACGTCGGCATGCCAATGCCGAGGTTGACGATGAATCCGTCGCGGAGTTCCCTGGCCGCACGCTGGGTGATCTGTTCACGGGTGAGGGGCATGGGCGAGGGTAGAACGCTCTCGCGCATTGGGCGCGGGGTCCTCCACCGCAATCACACTACGGCCCAACCGCGGGTGAAATCGGGACTTCCAGTTCGATCGTTCGAACGAGTCGTATCCGTGGATCAAGGTCAGGGTTCTCGACCAGCCGCCGCGGAGACGCTCGGCTGGCCAGAGCATGTCCGGGTGACCAAAACATCCAGACCCGTGCTTTCACTGTTCCCTTTGCGTCGGAGGGCAATGCGATCGTGAGCGACTTCTGCTTGGAGGATCGGCGTGGGCTGCCTAGTTGAATCTCGAGACCTACCTCAGATGACGCTGACCGTTGGGCGGAAAACCAGTCGTCCTGACGAGCGATCTCACGACCATCCGGTTCGATCCAGCACCGATCGAGCACCGCAGAGATACTTCCGATTCCCATATCGTCGTAGTCAACGGCACGAAGCCGGAATCGACGCTCACCGGCGAGGTTCATGATCTCCCCGGATAGTTCAAACCGTTCTTCGAGATAGCGAGTCAGGAGTGCGGCAGGCATCCGCGTCGATCTGTAGTAGTCCTTAAGCCAACTTCGTGATGAGAAAGGGCGCTCGTCCCGTCGCATCGCCTCGATGGCGAGCGACGCCAATTCGATCTCAGTCGACGGATCGATCTTCCTCGACTCCAAAGCGCTCCAGAGCCGGCCAGACGCGTGTTCGTCCGTGCCGGGATCCGTCCGAAGCTGCCGAAGGAGAAGCCACGTCGGCGCCGTCGCTGCTCCGAAACCCGTGTATACCGCGATGTTCTTGTCCAGGCAAAGAAATCCGATCACGGCGCACACAAGTAGCGTTGCAAAACGCGGCCAAGGTACTTCGCGCCGGCCCTTGACCCAACGATCCTCCCAGTCTGCGCCACACTCCGGACAAGTCTTTGCGTGCGGGATCGCCACGTCGGCTCCGTATGCAAACTCGTAGTCGCACTTGGGGCAGTGCAAACTCTCGCCAACACGCCAACGCCAAAGCAAAACCATGCCGAACACGGCGCAGATTGGCAAGCAGACCAAAAAGGAATACAGGAGTTGCGATACGAACGGAGCGAAGTCGAGCGACCACGGGAACAGCATCGAAACGACGGCAACAAGTGACGTGCTGACGCAGAGAATTATCAGCGGGCGGGTTCGGGCTTCACCGAAGATTTCGCGAATCACCCCACCCTCCTCACGTCCCCGCATTCGACGGCTTCGGCTTCCCCATGCTCGCCTCTTCCATCAGGTACAGCCCCACCAGCCAGTCGCCCACGAGGTACGGCTTCACGAACATCTTGCCGCTCACCGTGCCAAAGGTCGTCATGCGTTGTTCCTTGGTCGCCGGGTCCTTCAGCTTCACCTCGATTGCGTCGTACGGCGTGGGGGGCACGCCGATGCAGCAGCCGTCCCACTGGTTGAGCATGCAGAGCAGTTCCTTGGGCTCGGAGACGTACAGCGGGAAGGCGACGTATCCGGTGATCGTGACGTACGCGCCGTCGAGGAACATGACGCGGTCGGGCAGCTTCTTCTGGCCGCGCTTGGGGTCGTAGAGCTCTGACACCGACACCAGGTGCTCCCAGGTGACGACGTAGGGATTCTCCTTCGTGCCCTTGCCGGTGACGGCGAACTTCTCGTCGATCACGAATGTGCCGTCGTCCTTCTGCGTCGCCTTGATGGTCGGGTACTGCTCCTTCAACTCGGCGAGCGTCGCCGGCGGGTTGGCGGCGGGCTTCTTGGCTTCTTCGGGCTTGGCGTCGGGTTTCGCCTCGGCCTTGGCCTCGGGCTTCGCGGGTTCGGGCTTCGCGGCAGGCGTCGCGGCCGCGGGCGCAGCAGCGGGTGCAGCGGCAGGCGTGGCGCCGGTCTTCGCCTGCGTCGCCGGGGTCGGAGCCGGTTCGGCTGCGACCTGCGCCGGGGCGGGGACGGCCCGGCTCGCTTCGGAAGACGTCAACGCAGCGGGCTCGCTCGCGAGCGACACGTGAAGACCCATCATCACAACCAGGCTCAGCATGTTCGCTCCCTTGCAATCACTCGGCGATGGACGTCGATCGCCCGATCTTCTACCGGCGAAGCAGCCACCGGCTGCCCGCTTCCACACCCGACATCCTCCATCCCAAATCCGACATCCCATCACCCCAGAGGCCTCAGATTCTTCGCCACGCTCGTGCGGTACGCCACGATGGCCGGAAGCAGCCCGGCGACCGCCGCCAGCACAATGGCTCCGGCGACCACGATGGCCCCGAGACGGGGGTCGATGCCGGCGTCGATGACCAGGCCCAGCCGCTCCTTCATCGCGGCGGTGACGAGCCGCACACCGACGAACGCGACCGCCACGCCGATCGCCGAGCCGATCAGGCCCAGCACCATCGACTCGGCGAGCACGAGCCGGAAGATCCTCCCGCGGCTGGCCCCCAGCACACGCAGCACCGCGATCTGGCGCCGCCGCTGCTCCATGGAGTTGTACAGCGCCAGCAGGATCGACACGCCCGAGCTGGCCATCACCACGCCCGCCATCGCGAGCAGGATCTGATCGACGCTGCCGACGATCTGGAAGAGCTTGTTGATCTCCTGCGTCGGCTGAGCGACCTGGATGGTCGGATCGGCCCGCAGGCGGGCGAAGGTCGGCGGGATCATCGCCGAGGCGTCGCTGCCGGGCCGGGTTGCCACGCGGGCGTAGACCGCGGTGATCTTGCGGTCTTCGTCGGTGAGGTTGTCCGCGGTCGTCGTGATGCCGTGATCGTGGTGATCGTGCTCATCGCCGCCGTGGGCCGCGTGAGCCTCGGCCTCGCGGCGGTCGTGGGCGTGGATGATCCATCCGCCGACGACATCGATAAACAGGGCGCGGTCGTGGGCGCTGCCGGTCGGCTCGAGCACCCCCACCACCTTGAACTTGAACTCATCGTGCACGTGGGGCGCCGGCGCGTCCTTGTCGGCCTCGCCGCGCTTGGGAGCACCGTGGGTGAGCGCGACCTCATCGCCGAGCTTGAGTCCGGTCTCGGCCGCGGCCTTGGCGCCGAGCACGATCTCGAACTCCTTCTCGAAGAACCGCCCGTCGCGCAGCTTCCAGGCCTGCTCGGCGTCGGGCTTGAACTTGGAGAAGATCTCGGCGGTGCTGGCGATGACGGGCAGGCCGCGGTAGGAATCACCCATCTGCACGGGGATGAAGAACTCCCACGGTGCAACGCGCTGGAGCTGCTGGAACTTGAGCCATTCGATGGGTCGGCGCGGCGGGTTGGCATAGAAGACCGAGTTGAGGATGCTGGTGAGCGGATCGCTCTCGGCGCTGATCAGCAGGTGCATGTTGCCGCTGCCGCGCTCGAAGGCCTTGCGCCCGCTGTCGCGCATCATGAGCAGCACGAGCATGAGTCCGACCGCGACCGCGACCGACAGCGTCGTGAAGACCGTCGAGAGCGAGCGTGCCGTCAGGCTCCGGCGGATGATCGTGAAGTCGTTCATCGGGCACCTCCCGCGATCAGTTCCGACAGCGCCTCGACGCGACTGAACTTCGGACGCATTGCGGGATCGTGGCTCGTACAGAGGAGCGCCGCCCCGTTGGCGCGGCAGGTGCTCTGGATGAGGTCCATCGCTGCCCCGGCGTTCTCCGGGTCCAGGCTCGCCGTCGGCTCGTCCGCGAGAACGAGGCTCGGCTTGCAGGCCACGGCCCGGGCCACGGCGACGCGTTGCTGCTGACCCACGCTCAGTTCCTCGACCCGGGCGTGCATCCGCTGCATGTCGAGGGAGCGGAGCAGCGACTCGGCTCGCTCGCGGTGCTGGCTGCTGGCCAGGTCGCTGAACATCAGCGCGGCCAGAACGTTCTCGAGAGCCGTAAAGCCCTGGAGCAGGTTGAAAGTCTGGAAGATCATGCCGACGTGCGTGCCGCGGAAGCGATCACGCGACGCCCCGTGCAGGGCATGGATGTCGCGTCCCGCGATCTGCACCGAGCCGCCGACCGGGTCCATCAGGCCCGCGATGAGCTGCAGCAGCGTGCTCTTGCCGGTGCCCGAGCCGCCGGCGAGCAGGACCTGTTCGCCCCGCGCGAGGTCGAGTGAGGCGAGACGGAGCTCGAAGAGCTCGGCGGCTCGGTACTTGAAGACGAGATCCCGGATCGACAGGGCGGGTTCGGGCATGCGGCTGGTGCTCCTGAGAACGCGTTCTCAAAAGCGTAATCCCGCACCCGGGGCTGGGAGCGCCCGGGTGCGGGATCACGGACAGATTCTGCGGCGTCCCCTCCGACGCCGCAGCAATCGACTCCTCCAGAAGCCCAAACGTCACGGCTTCTGGGGACCTGAAGGTCCGTTAGCGCCGGCGACGAGCGGCCAGGCCGGCGATGGCCAAGAGCGCGATCGAGCCGGGAGTCGGGATGACATTGGTCTCAACCCACTCCTCGACCTCTTCGAGCTGCTCCTCGGTCGCGTTGAGACCGAAGACGATGTAGAAGGGATCGGAGTCGAGCACGCCGTCGTACGAGAACCGGGCTTCAACCAGGAAGAACTCGGCGCTGCCGGAGGGCGTGTGGCCCTCGAGGATCCAATCCGGGTGGTCGTGCAGGCCGCCGCCGCTGTCGACCGGGAAGACCATGCTGCTCGAATCGGCGTCGGTGTTCGGCGTGAGGATCGTGTTGCTGATCGGACCGAAGCTGGCCGAGACGGCGCCGCCGGCGACGGACGCGAAGCTGCTGCCGTTCCACTGGCGCAGCGCCTTGCTGAAGTACAGACGCAGGTTGCTGCCCGGCGCGAGGGTGCCATCCTCAATCTGGATGCCCGGCTCGGCGCTGTACCACGAGCCGAGGTTGTCCTCGAACAGACCGGCAAAGACCCGCGACGGCCCGAGGGGATCCCCGGTCTCCGTCACCTTGGTGGTCACAAGCTGACCGCCGGAGATGAGCAGGGAGATATCCCCACCCGCCAACGCTGGAGCCGCGATGCCAGCGGCGGCCAACGACGAAATTGCCACATACTTCATGACTCAATCTCCCATCACAAGCCGCGGGAACTTCCACCCGACACGGGCGAACACGAACGGAGCCGCGGCGACTCCGCACGCACGGAAAAGCAGAGATGGATTACGGACAGAGCAGGACGTCGTACTGCTGCGCGAAGACGACAAAGTCGGCGTCCTCGACACCTCCATCGCCGTTGAAGTCGTAGGGGCAGCCCGGGGGCGCGCAGACCAGTTCGTTGTATCCGGCGACGAAGTAGACGAAGTCGATGTCGTCCACGATGCCGTCGGCGTTGAGATCGGCCGCGCACGTCTCGTTCACGACGTTCTGCTTGAGATAGGCGACAACATTCTGGACGGTCGCGTCGTCGCTGTTCTGATTGAACACGAACCAGTAGGGCTTGCTGGTTGCGGGGCTCCCGCCAGGCGCCCAGAGTTCGAACTCAAGGGCGTAGACACCGTCGGACGCCGGGGCGAGCAGCGTGTAACCGATGTGGTGGTGGTACACCCCGAAGGTGTTGGCGGCGCGCGACGTGCCGACGACCGGCGTGTCATCCAGGGACGAGAGACGGATCGTCGCGGCGGTCCCGAATCGGGTCTGCAGGCGCTCGTCGATCACGGTGGTCAGGCCGCTGCCGGTCCACTTCCGCAGGCTCCCACGCATGCTGTAGCCGATGGACTGGCTCGCCGCGAAGGTTCCTTCGAGCGAATCGAAGCCCGGATCGTCGTTGAAGCCGGGGAATTTCCCCAGCGTGCAGATGAAGACACGCTCGGAGAGCAGCGGAACCGGCGCATCGCCGTTGACGAGGAAGACCCCCGTCGCCAGGCGGCCGTTGGCGAGACCCACCGCGAGATCGCCGAGGTGAATCGCACCGGCGGTCGCTCCGCCGAGTGCCATGCCTGCCGCAGCCATGAGAACCGTCTTACGCATGACTCATGCTCCGAAAGCCGCGGCTAGTGAGCCGCCGGCGGGAAGAACCGATTCGTCTGTTCGCTCGCGTACACCGACTTGAAGCGCAGCGTCTCCGCGTGTCCGTCGAGAAAGGCGTAGTTGGAAAGTGCGTCGCGGGTCTTGGGCTTGCCGCCGTGCGCCGCGGTGTCGGCCTGCGCCGCCGCGATCGTCGGAGCGCCGTTGTCGCCCGCGTTGCTCCAGTCCGCCGCGTGCACGTGATCGCTCTTGGCGAACGAGCTCTTGTCGAAGCCCTGGGTCATCTGAACAAAGTGCACGGTCGCGGCCGGCGTCTCCACGCGGCTCTGGCGGTCAAAAGGCTCACGCGGGTCCAGGCCGGGCGGGAAGCTGCGGCTCGTCCATTCGTTCAGCCCGTAGCTGGTCCACCGGGCGAGCTTCTTCAGATTCACCGTCTGCCCGCGCTCGAGCAGCCCCCGCACGTCCGCGAGCGTCTGCCCGTCGTCCTCGCCTCCCTGGCTCGTGCTCCAGCGCGGACTCTTGTCGACCGGCGAACGCAGCGACATGGTTCCGGAGTAGTACGGTTCGAGCGTGAAGACGAACGACCGACGCACCGAGGCCAGACTCGACGGCCCGCCGTGCGGCAGACCCGCGTCCACGTAGAAGCCCTTGCTGACATCGGAGTAGAGCTGATTGGCGACTTCGAGCTGACGGATCTGGTTCAGGCACACGATGGTCCGGGCGGACTGACGCGCCTTGCCCAGCGCCGGGAGCAGAACGCCGATGAGAATCGCGATGATCGCGATGACGACCAGCAGCTCGATGAGCGTAAAGGCCGGGCCCGGGCGGGCGGCGGCGGACATCGTCGTGCGGCACTGTCGATATTGAGAAGTCATTCTCAATAGTCAGCATAGCCGCCTTTCCCGCGAACCGCAAGCCGGTTCCGAAGATTTCGCGCCCGATCCAGACCGCCGGGCCGCGGTGTCCCGCGGGCCGCGTCCGAAGATCGAAATAAGCCCGAAATCAGGCCGCCACGGAATGACCGCAGAATCGCACCGGCGGAAACACGTGGTCCGACGCCGGCCTCATCGAGCCGCGGCCGGGTCGCCCAGGCCGGTCAGACCGGCCCGAATCGCGATGCGCGCCAGTTCGACGCGATTGCTGACGCCCAGCTTCTCTCCAAGCGAGACGCGGTGCCACTCGACCGTCTTCACGCTGCGCCCGAGCTTGGCTGCGATCGCCGACGTGGGAAGCCCCTCGGCGATCAGCCGGAGGATCTCGAGCTCGCGCTCCGTCAGTCCCTTGAGGATCCCGGCGTCATCGACGCTCGCCAGGACGTGCTCGGTGTCCGACGCCGGCGGCACGCCCGGCGTCAACTGGCGGGCGACGATCAGGACCTTTCGCGGCGACTCGAGCGGGTTCAGCACCCGCATCACGCACCGCAGCATCACGCCCCTCACCCGGCCGTCGACGGTCACAGCCCGGCCGGTCTCAGCGACCCGCCGCACGAGACTCAATCGCTCGTCGGCCAACGCGGCGTCGATGAGGTCGTGCAGTCGTTTATGCACCACGACCTCGGTGCCGAAGCACGCGGCCATGGACGAGTTCGAGTAGTGCACCACACCCTCGACATCGATCACCATCACGTGGGCGCCGCTGTCGTGCACGAGCGCGTCCCAGAACGCGCCGTGACGCATCGCGCCGTCGCTCAGTGCCGTAACCGCTCCCTGACCGGTTGTCATGCTCCTAGCCCCGCCTTCGTGTTTGGCACGTACCCGTCGCGCTGCGGTTGCTCCGCGATCGCCGCGCCGGCGAACAGGAAGCCCCCGACAGGCTGCCGGCTCGTGTCCATCTTCCGCGATCCGTTCGCATCGCGTCAAGTGGCGTATGCACGAGAATTCCAGATTATCGACGGTGATCCCGCCTCGAAATAGCGGCGTTCCGTATCCGAAAGATGGTCCAACGCGGACACCCGCATCCGTTGTTCGGCAACGCCCGCGCGGACCGATCAGTGAGATCATGCAGCACGATCCGTCCGAAGCACCACCGAGCCTCCGGGACACAACGCTCACCCCGTTCGGCCCGCCCGCGACCGGATCAGCCTGGGGCAAGGGCCCGTCCACCGACGATGCGCGCCGGTTCCTCGAAGGCCCGCAGTCGCGCACGGCCGAGTTCCTGCGTGTGTGCCGCATCACGGCGGAGTTCATCCGGGGCTTCCGCTCGCTGCACTTCGTCGGCCCGTGTGTGACCGTCTTCGGCTCCGCTCGCTTCGACGAGAACCACCGCTACTACCAGCTCGCACGCGATGTCGGAGCCCGGATCGCGGAGCTCGGGCTTACAACGATCACCGGCGGCGGACCCGGCATCATGGAGGCCGCCAACCGCGGGGCCAAGGAAGCCGGAGGCCGGAGCATCGGCTGCAACATCGTCCTGCCCCACGAGCAACGCGCCAATCCCTACGTCGATCGCTTCATCGAATTCCGGTACTTCTTCGTCCGCAAGGTCATGCTCGTCAAGTACTCCTACGGCTTTGTCATCCTTCCCGGCGGCTTCGGCACGCTCGACGAGCTCTTCGAGGTCGCCACGCTGGTGCAGACCGGGAAAGTCGAGAACTTTCCGCTGATCCTCATGGGTCGCGACTTCTGGGTGCCGATGCTCGAGTTCTTCCGCCGCCGCCTCGTCGCCGGCGGCACAATCAGCCCCACCGACATCGATCTGATCAGCGTGACGGACTCGCCCGACGAGGCACGCGAGATACTCCGCACGGGCATCGACGCCAGCGCGGCCCGCGCGCGAGCCAAGCCGAAGCGCAAGTGGTGGTTGGGCGAGCAGCGCTAGGTCAGACGATCTCGAGAATCTCGAACCGCTTCGTCCCGCGCGGCGCGCTCACGCGGATCACATCGCCGACGCGGGCCTTCATCATCGCCTCGCCCATCGGGCTGTTGGCGGTCACCTCGACGTAGTCGAACGAGCCCGACGTTTCGCCGACGAGCTTGTACGTGTCCACATCGTCGTCGTCGAGATCCTTCATCTTCACGGTGCTGCCGATGAACACGGTGCCGCCCGCGGCCTTCTGCATCGCCTCGTCGATCACCTTCACCGATGCCAGCCGCTGCTCGAGGCGACGGATCTCCGCCTCCTCCAGGCCCTGCTGCTCGCGGGCGGCGTGGTAGTCGCCGTTCTCCTTGAGGTCGCCCAGTTCGCGGGCCTCGGCGATGCGCTTGGAAATCACCGCCCGGTTGGCGATCAGGTGCGCCAGGCGGGATTCCAGTTGCTCCTTCTCGGATTTGCTCAGCAGTTCCATCGCTCGATCCTCAATCAATCCGGTCTTGCTTTGTCTCGACGGCCATTCCCGCGGCCGGTGCCCGCACCGCGTCGCCATCGCCGATTGTCACACGATCCCCCACCTTCCCCACCATCCCCACCGCCGCCGCATCCGGTTCAGCCGACTCGTAAGGCGGCGTCGGAACCGGAGAGTCTAGGCCGGATTCGCCGGAGCCCCCGTCATCGGACGGCCACACCGAACGGCGCCCGCCGAACAGAAGGGCCGCGATCCAGAGGCCGGCGCTCACGCCGAAGGTCGCTTTGATCGCGACCCAGTGCGCCGGCATGGTCAGAGCCCAGGCGCCGCTCCAGGATCGGTCGGCGGAGATATCGCTCACCAGCCCCACACCCGACGCAAGCACGATCGCCGGAGCCGCCCGGGGCTCCCGCGGGCGCAGCGGGTCCATGTCGGACATCCCCGACGCGATGCCGATCACCAGCCCGCCGATCGCAAGCGCGATGCACAGCATCATCCACCCCGTGCGGACCGTTCCGCGCCGCCGCAGGGCCAGCACCAGAACCGCGCCGGTCACCAAGGTCCAGGCGGTGAGCGCGAGGCTCATCGCCAACACCGTCTCGACGCTCCAGCGAGCCAGGAACATCTGTGGCCAGACCACCGCCTGAACCGGCACGAGAACGATGAACAGGTCTTTCGCGATGGCGAGCAACGAACCCTCGTGCGGAACATCCTGGCTGAGCCGCAGCAGCGGCCAGAAGATCAGCACGCCGACGGAGATCGTCACGACCAGGCCACGCGACAGCGGCTGATACGCGTCCAACGACACGATGCCGCCGGTCAGCACCACGCCAAGCGCGACCAACGCCGCGAACATCAGAAACATCGCCCAGAGAAACGCGAAGGTCCGTGGCTCGCCGCGACGGTGCGACCAGCGGTCGGCCTCGCTGCCGCCGGCGATCGCAAGTTCGGAGCGGAGCCACTCAAGCGGACGCCGATGGCGACGCCGGGGCGGATCTTCGCTCACGGGCGGCGGTGCGCCCGCCGGTTCGATCGGAGGTTGGGAGTCCTCGAGTGACATCGCGGAGACTCGTACGCAGGCTGTGGCGAGCGGGATCGGTCCGAAGGACGACGCATCAGGACAAAGAAGCCAACCGCCTCCGTGCTCGCGACCCGGCCCTTTACCGGTTGGGTGTTTCGGCGTTCGCGGTCGCTTCGCCGCTCGTTCCCGCGGGCTTGCTGGCCGTGCGGTCGATCTCCAGCGTCTTGTTGATCGGCCACCAGATCTCGATCTCGCTCTTCTCGCCATCGATGCGCTTGGTGTACGCGACAAGATCGTTGATCTTGCCGAGCTTGGCGCGTGTCGAGCACTCGCCAGCCAGCGGTTTGCTGGGCCGGCCTCCCCAGATCAGACGCGTCTGATGGGTTGTCTCGATGGCGAGCTGGCGGGTGCTCGCGTAGTCGGTGACGTCGATTCCGGCGACCTGCGAACGCCAGGGATGATGCATCAGCGTGCGGAGCAACTCAAGACCGGCCTCGACATCCTCGCCCTGCCAGGCGGCGCGGTAGTCGATGTTGCCACCGGCGTCTTTGCCGGGACCGCTCGCGACGCCTCGAATCACGAGCAAGCCGGATTTCCCCTCCGGGTACACCACGGGCATGGGCCTGGCATCCCAGCTGATCAGGTAGTCCCTGGTTTCGACCGCCGGACCGCCGGGTGGCTGCGCGAAACGGAAGCGCACGACCGCCGCGGGTATGCGCCAGTTGCCCCGGATCACAATCTCCTGCGCCTCACCGCGGAGCACGCTCGGGCGACCGTCGAACCAGCCGGAGGCCTCCATCGCCGCACCGATCGCGTCCAGCGGCTCTCGCGACAGCGGATCCGGATCCGATCCCAGCGCCTTGTACGCCAGCGTCATCAACTCTTCCTGGAACTGCGGCGCCAGCCAGGTGCGGGGCCTCTCGCGGGTCGTCGGCTCGCTGCTCTGCGGCGACGCCTTCGCGGTGCCGCCACGCGGGTTGGTCTGAGCGACGGGCTTGGTTGTTCCCTTCCCGGCGGCGTCCTCTTCGGGCCGCTTCAGTTCAGGCCATTCGAAGCGAATGGTCACCGGACCTTTGGCCACCACCGCTTCGGCCTTCTGACGCACCGGAGCCCGGAGCAGCAGAAACCCGATCGCCAGGCCGAGCACGATGACAACGCTGAAGAAAGTCGTCAGATGAGCGGCGAACGCGCCCCAGTCGAAGCGGGGCCGCGATGAGGGCACGCCCGACTCGGACGCTGCTGCGGCCGGCTCCGTCGGACTGGGTTGGCTGGGCACATCTGTCACTGGTCTGCTTCTTTCGTTACCGAACCCGGTCCTTCGCGCCGTCACGGAGCGCCAGGTGCACCAATTGCGAGCACAGCTTCTCCATCGGCATCCCCGCCTGCTTCGCCGCCATCGGGAAGAGCGAATGGTCCGTGAACCCCGGGAGGGTGTTCACCTCCAACAGCCACGGCATGCCCTCGCGGTCCAGCAGGAAATCGATCCGCGACAGATGCCGACACCCCATGGCCCGGAACAGGTCCTCGGCGTGCCGCTGGATTGTTGCCTTCACGCCCGCCGGCAGCGGCGGATCGACGAGGTATTGCGTGTCGTTGCGCTGGTACTTGGCCTCGTAGTCGTAGAACTCGACCGCGGGCTTGATCTGAATGGGCAGCAAGGCCTTGCCGTCGAAGACGCCGACGGTCAGCTCGCTCCCGCCCAGCACCCCCTGCTCCACCATGTACACCCGACGCGGGTGTTCCTGCATGTCGCGGAGGGCCGCGGCGATCGCGGTCAGCCACTCCGGGCTCGTGCGGCAGATGTGCACGCCCACGCTCGAACCCTCGTGCACCGGCTTCACCACCACCGGTAATTCGATCGGACACCCGTGGTCGCGCCCGTTGATCACGCACGCCCGCTTGGTCGGGATGCCCAGCGACGCCGCCAGCAGCTTGGTCGCCATCTTGTCCATCGCCACCCGCGCCGCCTGGCCGCGGCAACCGACGTAGGGACGCCGATCCTGATCGAGCAGGTCCTGCAAGGGCCCGCCCTCGCCCCAGCCGCCGTGGAGCACGGGGAAGACCACATCGCCCGCGAGCGCCCGAAGCTGCTGCAGATTGGCGCGATCGATGATCTGGTAATTGACGTCGAACTCGCCGCCGCGTTCGAGGGCCTGAGCGACGAACTTACTGCTGACGAGGCTCACCTCGCGCTCGGCGTCCGGTCCGCCGCCCAGCACCAGCACGGTCCTGCGGCTCATCGTGCACCCCCCGCCTTTGCCGGGCCGTTCTTGCCGGTCGTGTTCTTGCTCCACACCACGACCTCGCGGGTGAGCTGCACACCGAAGCGATCCATCACGCGGCGTTCCACTTCATTCATCAGCCCGATCACATCGCGTGCCGTCGCGCCCGGGTGGGTCACAAAGAAGTTGGCGTGCACATCGCTCACCTCGGCGCCGCCCACGCGCAGGCCCTTCAGCCCGGCGCGATCGATGAGCATCCCCGCGGGCACGCGCCGCCCGGCGCGGCCATTGGCGTCGAAGAGCTCGGGCACATCATCCTCGAGCGTCGGGTTCTTGTACGTGCAGCCCGCGGACTTCTCGGCCATCGGCTGGCTGGTCTTCTTGTACGCCATCACCTCTTTCTGCCGCTTGCGCACCGCGGCCGGGTCGTCCGGCAGCAGCTGCAATTCGCACCCGGTGAGGATGTACTCGTTGAGCCCCGAACGCCGGTATCCGAACGCGATGTCCTTGCGTTCGAGGGTAACTTCCTTGCCGTCACGCGTGAGGGCGTGGACGCGGAGCACGTACTGCTCGATCTCGCCGAACTTGCCGCCGGCGTTCATCACCAGCGCGCCGCCGATGCTGGCGGGAATGCCGCCGAGCGTTTCCAGGCCCGCAAGGCCGAGCCGCACGGTCTCGTTGATGAGCTTGGGCAGGTTCGCGCCCGCACCGACCCGCACAATGCCCTTGGCGGCGTCGATCGTCCACTCTGCCAGCGAGCCCCGCATCGCGATCACGAGTTCATCGACGCCCTCGTCATCGACGAGCAGATTCGCACCGTCGCCGAGCACCCGAAGCGCTGGATCCACGTCCACCGCGCGTCGAAGCTGTTCCGCCGAATGCACGTCGGCAAACCGCGATGCGCCGCCGCCGATCCCGAACCAGGTCGGGACTTGAGCGAGCGGGGAGATGGCGAGTTCATCGTGCACGAGCATGGGGTGTTGAGCCACGGACTTGAACCACGGAATTGAACCACAGAGACACAGAGGCACAGAGAGGATCGATTGGAAGAAGAGAGGAGGAGAGCGTGTGGGAGACGTTCTCGAATCGCATCGGAACGTGAGTCGCGGTCTTGACCTTCCCAACTCGCTTCTCTGTGTCTCTGCGCCTCCGTGGTAAATGCCTTCCCGCTTACTTCCCAGCCAGGTACCCGCGACCCACCTCGTACACCGGGCCCGCGCCCATCACCACCACCACATCGCCCGGGCGGCACATGGTCTCGAGTTCCTCGACGATCGCGTCGAATGGGTAGACGTGCTTGGCCTTCACCTTGCGCTGCCGCAGGCGGTCCACCAGATCGCTCGCTCCGATCTTGGCTTTCTCTTCCTGGCTGTCACGCACAAAGTAGATGTGCGGCACGATCACCACGTCCGCCTCGCTGAAGCTCTGGGCAAACTCTTCGAGCAAATGCCGCGTGCGCGAGTGCTGGTGGGGCTGGAAGACGCAGATCAGCCGCCCGCCACGCTGCTCGGGTTTCTCAAAGGCCCGCAGCGCCCGCAGGGTGACATCCACCTCGGTGGGGTGATGCCCGTAGTCGTCGTAGACGCGGACCGTGCCGCTGCCATGAGGACCAGAAAGTTGCCGCTCGCCGAGCAACTGCATGCGCCGGTCCACGCCGGTGAACGCCGCGAGCGACTCGGCGACGCGGGCGGGATCGGCCCCCACCATCACCGCCAGCGCCAGCGCCGTCGCGCTGTTGATCGCGTTGTGGACGCCGGGCAGCCGCATCGTCCACGCCGCCACATGCTTGTTCTCGTGCGCGAGCGTGACCCGCCGCGTCTCCTGGTCGTACGACACCACCCAGTCGGCGCTGGGGGTGAAGCCGATCGTCTCGATCGCGCAGTCAAGCCCCGCCGTCACCTCGCGACGGTGCGCGCCCTCGTGGGCGATGAGCAGCTTGCCGCCCGCGCTCGCCGGGGGCAACAGCCGCGCGAACTCGTGGAAGCTCTCGATCACCGCGTCCATCGAGCCGTAGACGTCCAAGTGGTCGGCCTCGACGCTGCTGATGCTCGCGATCGTCGGGTGCAGGTTGTGGAACGAGCGGTTGAACTCGCACGACTCGGCGATCAACAGGCCCGGGCGGCCCTTCAGCTCGCCGACCGGGATCTGGTCGCTGCCGAGCCTGAAGCCGGAGATCTGCACGCCGTCAGGCCTTTCGGCGGAGTTGAGTGTGCCCGTCGTGAGCTGCGTGCACGTCGCGCCGACGATCACCGTCGGGTCCAGGCCCGCGTCGGTCAGGGCGCAGCCGAGCATCGCCGTCGTGCTGCTCTTGCCGTGGGTGCCGGCGATCGAGATGCCGGTGCGGCCGAGCATCGCGAGGCCCAGCGCCTCGGCATAGAACAGAACCTGTACGCCGCGGTTCTCCGCCTCGATCACCTGCGGGTGATCGGGCTTCACCGCCGCGGACGCGATCACCAGGTCACACCCCGCCGGGAGGGCCTCGCGGGTCTGCTCAAAGCCGACCGCAACACCCTCAGCGACAAGGGCTTGGGTGACTTCGGTCTCGTGCATGTCCGAGCCGCTGATGATGGCCCCGCGGTGGCGGAGCATGCGGGCCAGGCCGCTCATGCCGCAGCCGCCGATGCCGATCAGATAGAGGTGCTTGCCGGCGACCTCGAAGGAGCGTCGATCGGCGGGCTGGTCGTTGGCGGCGACAAACTTCATGGTGACACCCGACCGCACGTCGGCCCGCACGCCCTTGGGCAAAAAGGGCGACGCGAACGGGCTCGCCGTCGGGGTGAGTGTAAGCGACGAAGCAGGCGCGCCGGACGCGCCCGGAAGGGACGAAACAGGCAGGCTCGACATGCTGGCGGTATCGGCTGGATGAGGGCCGGGACGTGAAGGGGCGGGTGGTTCCCGCGACCGCGCAGCGGAAAGGCCTGGGGTCGACCCAAGACGAACGCGGAGTGCGCGGAGCCAGCGGAAGGATGCGGAGTCGATCGCATGGGGTCGAACCCAGTCTTTACTCCGCGTTTCTCCGCTCCCTCCGCCTCCTCCGCGTTCGTCTTTTCGTTCCCGGCACCATGCCCCCCATGCCCCCCCTGAACCCCGGGTCCCCCACTCCCTCGCTACCCTCCCCCATGTCCGACCACGCCGTGAACCCGGCCGGTGCCGCCGCCGGCGCCCTGCCCTACAAGATCGCCTGCCTCTGCGACCTCCGCGACAAGGACGGCAGCGTGCTACTGCTCAAGCGGCTCAAGGCTCCGAACCTCGGCCTGGTCTCGCCCATCGGCGGCAAGCTCGACGTGAACCACGGCGAATCCCCGGCCCGCTGCGCCCAGCGCGAGATCGAGGAGGAATCCGGCATCCATGTCCCGATGGAGCGCCTGCACCTCGCCGGCATCATCAGCGAGCAGGCCTTCGAAGGCCGCGGCCACTGGCTCATGTTCCTCTACCGCGTCTTGGGACCGGTCTGGACCGAGCCCCGCGACATGCGCGAAGGCCGCCTCGATTGGTTCCCGCTCGACCAGCTCGAATCACTCCCGCTGCCCGAGAGCGATCGCAAGGTGATCTGGCCGCTGATCCGGAAGCACGAGCCCAAGTCGCCCAACGGCAAGCCCGGCTTCTTCGCGGTGCACATTTCCTGCACGGGCGAAAAGGGCGAGACGATGGAATGGCACGTCGAGCAGGAAACCCCGGCGACCTGAGTCAGCGCCGACGCCGCATCACGATCAATCCCGCCAGCCCCACCGCCACCGCACTCGGTGCCGGCACGGTCAGCACGCGGATGTCGTCCATCGCCTGCCCGTTGGCGAGCGTGAACTGGATCGTGTTGGGCGAGAGCAGCTTGAAGGTGTCGATCACCGAGCTGATGCCGCGGCTCAGTTCGCCCGCCGCGTAGACGGTGCCCGGAGCGCCGAGTGCGGCATCGCTCAGATCGAGTCGGCCGAGCGAGCAGATGATCGCGATGATCGGGCCGTCGAAGGTCACCGTGCCGGTCACAGACGGGTACGGCGACGGTTCGCCGTTGTTGTCGAAGTGGATCAAATGGCTGTCCACCCAAGTCGGGTTCGGCAGGATCGCAGGGGCAAGGTTGGAAACGGTGTACGCCACACCGACCGTCGGCAGGTACTTGTCGACTCCGCCGCTGAACTGCACACCCTGCCGCTCGTTGATCACGTACGCCTTGGTCTTATCGGCAAAGACGCCGAACGCCAGACTCGGCGGCGGCGCGATGTGGCTCACCTGCCCGGTGACCGAAACGACCGCACCAAACGCGGAACACCCGAGCGCCGCAGCGCCCACGCACACGAGAACGTTCTTCATCTTGCCAACTCCTCTGGTCCTCTTTCGAGGGCCGCCAGTCGAGCCGAACGATCGACCCGATCAATCAACCAATCGAGTTGCCCGTGCCACGCTGAATCTTGCAGCGAGAGGTCCTCTTCGGGCGTGAAACCAAGCCGACCCCCTTACGAATCTAGAATCAAGCATGCAGGGCACCCGCCGCAACATCTTCCGTCTGCTGTCGTGGACGCTCGTTCTGATGGCGTGGGCTCTGCCGTCGGTGCTCGCCCCGTCCTTTGCCGCCGACCCTGTGACGAGCGCCGCGGCCGCCCCCGCCCCGTCACAGCCCATCGCCGTCAGCGCAGCCCGCCAGGCCAACAACCCCTACGTCCTCACGATCAAGGGACCGATCGACTCCATCACGGCGCGGAGCATGAAGCGCCGCATGGCCGATGCCGTGGCGGCCGGCGCCGATGCGCTGATCATCGAGCTCGACACCCCGGGCGGCGAACTCGGCGCCGTGCTGGAGATCTCCAGCTCGCTCAAGAACTCCCCGATCCGCAACACCATCGCCTGGATCAACCCACAGGCCTATTCGGGCGGTGCGATCATCGCCTTAGCCTGCCGCGAGATCGTCGTCGCCGGCAGCATCGGCTTCGGCGATGCCAAGGTCATCCGCCCCACCTTTGACCGCAACTCGCTCACCGCGCAGCTCCGCGGCCTCAACGAGGACGAGCGCCAGAAGCTGCTCCCGCCGCTGCTCGCCGACGTCGTCGATTCCGCCCGGCGCCACAACCGGGCCGTGGGCAGCTACGAGTGGGACGAATTGATCGTGCAGGCGATCGTCGCCACCGACGCCGAACTGTGGTGGGTCGAGGACACCCAGACCGGCACCCGCTTCGCCGTCGATCGCGCCGAGTTCGAAGTCCTCTTCCCCGATCAGCCCGTGCTGCAACCCATGGTCGCCACCGCGAGCGTCGGCAGCAACGAGAAGAAGAACGGCAAGCGTCCCGCGGCGCCCGCCCCTCCGACCGCGTCCGGTGCCGCACCGCCCGAGTCCGAATCGGCGCCCTTCGCGCCCGCGTCCCCCACCGTCACCCGCCTGGGCTCGAGCATGAATACCGCGCTCGAACTCGCCGGTGCCACGCCGACGCTCCGCCCCCGCACCGACGGCGCCGCCCCCGGACGCTTCCGCCTGCTCGCCAAGATCTGTAACGGCGACGGCGCGGTTGTGCTCCGCGAGAACGAGATGGCGTACTTCGGCTTCGCCGCCAACGCGTCCCGTTCCGGCGGCGCGGCGCCGACCCTCCAGCCCATCAACGCCGACGCCGACCTCCAGTCCTTCATCGGTGCCTCTTCGCTCACCCGCCTCGACGAGACCTGGTCCGAGGAATTCGCTCGCTTCATGGCCTCGCCGTGGGTCCGCGGCACGCTGGTCACCATCTTCCTCATCTGCCTCTTCATCGAGTTCTTCAGCCCCGGTGTCACCATTCCCGGCGTCATTGCCCTCTGCTGCCTCGCCGGCCTGTTCCTGCCGCAGATCGTGATCGGCATGGCCATGTGGTGGCAGCTCGCCGCGATCGGCATCGGAGTGGTCTTCCTCGCCGCCGAGTTGTTCGTGCTGCCCGGCTTCGGCATCGCCGGGCTCGTCGGCATCGTCTCGCTGATGATCGGGCTCGTCGGGGTCTTCATCCCCGGTTCCAGCGGCAGCGGCGTCGGGGCGGCACAGTTCCGCGAGGGGCTCGCCACCGGCGTCACCACGCTCCTGCTCGCCGGGTTCACCACCTGGGTCGTGCTCTTCTTCATCTATCGCAACATCACCAACATCCCGATCCTGCAACGACTGGTTCTGACCAACCCGGACAGCGACATCGGAACCGACGCCTCCATGCTCGCCGCTATGTCACCGCCCTCCATCAAGGTCGGCGACATCGGCGTCGCCGTCACGCCGTTGCGGCCATCCGGCAAGATCGAGATCGACGGCAACCGCCACGACGTCGTCGCCGAGCTCGGCTTCATCGACACCGGCATGAAGGTCCGCGTCGTCAGCGTCACCGACTTCCGCATCAGTGTCGAAGCGGTGTAGAAGAAGGTGTCGAGGTGTCGAGGTGCCGAGGTGCCAGGGTGCCAGGGTGTCGAGTGACGGACGGTTCGATCCCTCGACACTTGAACACGCCCCCCCTTTGACACCTCGACACCTCGGCACCTCGACACCTCAACACCCCAACACCACTACCCTCCCCCATGGACCCCCTTCTCGTCTGGGGCCTCGGGCTCCTGAGCATCTCGCTCTTTCTCATCCTGCTGGAGTTCTTCGTGCCAAGCGCGGGCGCGATCGCCATCACGGCGGTTGTGTGCGCCATCGCCGGCCTGATCTGTCTCTTCCGCTTCAGCCCGCTCTGGGGCGTCATGGGCTTGTTCGCGATGCTGGTCACAACGCCCCTGGTCGTATGGGCGGGTCTGGCATTGTGGCAGCACACGCCCTTGGGCCGCCGCATGATCGGCGCACCAACCGAGGAAGAGCAGTTCGAGAAGCACCAGAAGGAAGAGCAGTTCGTCAAACAGCGGCTCGCGCTCATCGACCGCGAAGGCGTTGCGCTCACACCGCTCCGCCCGGTCGGCGTCATCGAGATCGACGGCCATCGTCACGACGCCGTCACCGATACCGACTTCGTCCCCGTCGGCGCCAAGGTCCGGGTCACGCACGTCGATCCGACCCAGGTCCGCGTCCGGCCCCTCGTCTGAACGCCCCCCGCTTTTCCAGTTTCCCCGGCCACCGGCGTTGCTCCGCCGACGCGGTTTCCTGTATGATGCAAAGCGCCGCCCGGAATCAGCGGCACCGGGCGTGGGTCATCGGATCGGAACCTATTCATGAGCGAAACGCCAAGCGCCGCGACACCCGCCCCCGCCGTTGACATGACCGGCTGGACCCCCGAGCAGAAGGATCTGCACTGGCTCCAGAACGTCTACCAGGGCGACCGCATGAAGCAGCTGACGCTCCGCGCGGTATTGACCGGCGGCATCCTCGGCATGCTCATGTCGGCGTCGAACCTCTACACGACCCTCTCGGTCGGCTGGGCGTTCGGCGTGGCGATCACCGCGAGCGTGATCTCATTCGTGATCTGGAGCACCGCACGCCCGATCTCGAACCTCATCCCGACCGTTGTGCTGCACGCCGCCGGCGCGGTCGGATTCATCGCAGCCCTGCTCATGCCCGCGATCTTCTGGCAGAACGGATCGTGGCCGATGGGCAAGGCCCTGGCTGTCGGCCTGCCCATCGCCGTCGGCGTGCTGCTGCTGTACGCGTTGCTCCGATCCGCTCGCGATCCGATGACAATCCTGGAAACCAACTGCATGGCGAGCACCGCCAGCAGCGCGGGCTATTCCACCGGATCGACCATCGCGACGATGTTCGGCGCTCTGGTCCTGCTCTCGATCATCCCCGACGGCAAGACCTCCAAGGACATCACCACCCTCGGGCTCCACCCGTGGTGGCTCGTCGGCGGCTTCACCCTCTGCACCGGGCTCATGGGCGTCTTCCTCGCGATCCCCATGAAGCGGCAGATGATCAACCACGAGCAGCTCGCCTTCCCGTCGGGCATCGCCGCCGCGGAAACGCTGCGCAGCTTGTACTCGGGCAGCGTCGAAGCGGTCCAGAAGGCCTACTTCCTCATGGCCGGCCTGGCGCTCGGAGCGGTGATCGCCATTCTCCGCGCCGGCGAGGGAACGTTCAAGTTTCTCGATTCGTTCTACAAGTCGACCGGCATGCTGATCCCCCACCAGCTGCCGCACGACGGCTTCTACAAGGTCAACAACAAGCAGATGATCGGATTCGGCTTCGAGACCAGCGCCCTGCTGATCGCCGCCGGAATGATCGTCGGCCTGCGGGTCTCGCTGTCCATGCTGCTGGGCTCGGCGATTCTGTACTTCTGGCTCGGCCCCATGCTCATCGCCCAGGACGCCCCGAACCTGCTCCCCGACGGCAAGGCGTTCGTCGAGGGATATGTGCCTTCGATCGAAGTCGTGGGAGGCGGCGCGACGTACCACCTCTTCCGCTGGGGCCTCTGGGGCGGCACGGCGCTTCTGGTCTTCTCGAGCCTGACCTCGCTGGCCTTCCAGTGGAAGACCATCGTCCGCGCGTTCGTTCCCGCCAAGGCGACCGGCGACGCCGCCGCCCACGCCGATCGGCTGGCGTCGGTCGAAGTGCCCGGCCTCTGGATGATCCTGGGCATGGTGCCGATCACCATCGCGATGCTGCTGATCCAGATCCTCGCCTTCGAGATCTCCTGGTGGGCGGGCCTCATCGCCATCGCGCTCTCCTTTGTGCTCTCGCTCGTCGCCTGCCGCGCCACCGGCGAGACCGACACCACGCCGATCGGTGCGATGGGCAAGGTCATGCAGCTCCTGTTCGCGGTGCTCAAGCCCGAGCAGGTGGTCCCGAACCTCGCCTCCGCCGGCATCGCCGCCAACGCCGCCAGCTCTTCCGCCGACCTGCTGACCGATCTCAAGATCGGCTACCTGCTCGGCGCGAACCCGCGGCGTCAGTTCCTCGCGCAGTTCTTCGGCGTCTTCTTCGGCACGCTCGCGATCGTCCCGATCTGGTACCTCATGATCCCGACACGCGAAGTGCTGGAAACCAAATTCCCCGCACCCGCGACCCAGACCTGGGCCAAAGTCGCCCAGGTGCTGACCCAGGGCATCGAATCGCTCCCGATGTCCGCCCGGCTCGCGATCCTGATCGGAGCCGGCATCGGCGTGCTGCTCCCCCTCATCGACCGCTTCCTCATCCCGCAGCGCTTCCGCCACTTCATGCCCAGCGCCACCGGCTTGGGCCTTGCCTTCATGCTCCCCTTCGCCAACTCCTTCTCCTTCACCATCGGCGCCATCATCGCCTGGATCTGGACCAAGCTCGATTCCAAGCGTGCCGAGAAGTTCAACGTCCCGCTCGCGTCCGGCCTCGTCGCCGGAGAAAGCCTGATCGCCGCCTTCATCGCCATGCTCGCGACCGCCGCCGGTCTCCTGAGCTGGTCGATCTAGGCTGAGAGTCTCTGCCGGATCGTGTGCGATTCGACGCCACCGACGCCGGATCGGGGCGGTATCATGCGAACCGCATGGCCATCCCCACCCTCACCGACGATCAAATCCGTACCTGGTCCCGCGAACAGAAGGACCAGTGGTGGCTATCGAACGTCTTCCGCGGCGACATGGCGCAGCTCACCTTCCGCTCCGCCCTCACCGGCTTCCTCCTCGGCGGCATCCTCTCCGCCACCAACCTCTACGTCGGCGCCAAGACCGGGTGGACCCTGGGCGTCGGCCTCACCTCCGTCATCCTCTCCTTCGCCATCTACCGCTTCTTCGCGCAGCTCGGCGCGAAGGACATGACCATCCTCGAGAACAACTGCACCCAGTCCATCGCCACCGCCGCCGGATACATGACCGGCCCGCTCATCAGCGGCATGGCCGCGTACATGTGGGTCCAGAACGCGCTTATGCCCTGGTGGCAGATGCTCCTCTTCAACGTCGTGCTCTCCATCCTCGGCGTGCTCGTCGCCTTCCCGATGAAGCGACGCTTCATCAACGACGAGCAGCAACCCTTCCCCGAAGGCCGCGCCTGCGGCGTCGTGCTCGACACGCTCTACACCTCCCAGGCCGCCGTCGGCGTCTTCAAGGCCAAGGTCCTCGCCTTCGCCGCCCTCTTCGCCGGCAGCATCTCGTTCCTCTCCGGCGAGAGCTACCAGAAGCTCATCCAGGAACGCTGGCTCGGCTTCAAGCAGAACTTCCACCTCCCCCACTACCTCGACGAGTGGTACTACAACCTCGCCGCCAAGGGCTACCTGTCCACGCCCCGTCTCGCGGGTGTCGATCTGCGTGAACTCGCCCTCCGCCCCACGCTCGATCTCACCATGTTCGGCGCCGGCGCCCTCATGGGCATCAAGTCGGCCTGCAGCATGATGATCGGCATGCTGCTCAACTTCGCGATCATCGTGCCCATCATGATCTCCTACGGCGAGATCAAGCCCCGCTCCGGCTCCATCGAGGCCGGCACCGCCGTCTTCGGCCGCGCCCACATCCTCAACACCTGGGCGCTTTGGTGGGGCATCGTGATCATGGTCGTCGCCTCGCTCACCGCCCTCTTCGCCAAGCCGCAGGTCTTCATCGAGGCGTTCAAGGGCCTCACCGGCAAGAAGGACAACAGCAAGGACGTGCTGGGCCACATCGAACTGCCGCTGTGGATCTCCTTCGTCGGCATCCCCATCGTCGGCGCCATCGGCGTCTGGATGGCGCACGACTGGTTCGGCGTCTCCTGGGTCTTCGGCGCGACCGCGATCCCGATGATCATCATCCTGACGCTCATCGCCGCCAGCAGCACCGCGCTCACCGGCACCACGCCCACCGGCTCGCTCTCGAAGATCCCCCAGTTCACCTACGGCGCGCTCGACCCCAAGCACCCGCCCACCAACCTCATGACCGGCGTCATGTGCGTCGAGGTCGCCAGCAACGCCAGCAATCTCCTGATGGACATCAAGCCCGGCTACATGCTCGGCGCCAAGCCCCGCCAGCAGGCCTGGGGCCACTGCATCGGCGTCATCGCCGGCGCACTCGCCAGCACGCCGCTCTTCTACGCCCTGTTCCTCTCCGACTACAAGCCCGGCGACAACGTGCAGAGCAAGATGGTCACCGAGCAGTTCGCGTTCCCCTCCGCCGTGCAGTGGAAGGGCGTCTCGGATCTTGTCACCAGCATCTTCGGCGACGGCGGACAGGGCACGCTGCTCACCACGTCCATCATCTGGTCGATGATCATCGCCGCCGTCGTCGGCCTGGTCTTCGAAGTCACCCGCATCGCCACCAAGGGCAAGTTCCCGCTGAGCCCGCTGGCGATCGGCCTGGGCGTCGTAGTGCCGCCGGACTCGACCCTCGCGATGTTCGTCGGCGCATCGTTCTTCTGGGTGATGCACAAGATCTACCAGGCCCGCAAGGAGAGCACCGGGCACAAGCTCTGGATCGAGTCGCACGAGCCCATCTGTGCCGGTCTCATCGCCGGCGCCGCCCTCATCGGCATCGGCGACATCCTGGTCAAGGTGTTCCTGCTCAAGTAGCCACAGGCACGGCTTGCCATCGATAAATCAGGCTGTTTCCGATCTTTCAATATTTCTTGAAAGTTCAGGGCGTCGTCCCTACTCTTGTGCATGACCGTCGCGATCGCCCGCCATTCCGCTCCGCCGTTTGACGTCCATGCTGTGCCGGTCGCGACCGATCCCGCGCTCGAGCCCATCCGCGCCAAGGTCCTCGCCGGCGAGCGCCTTTCCCTCGCCGACGGCGACCTGCTCTTCACCACGCCCGACATCTGGACCGTCTGCGAGCTCGCCGATCTGGTCCGCCGCCGCCTGCACGGCGACGCAGCGTACTACAACATCAACCGCCACCTCAATTACTCCAACGTCTGCGCCCTCTCCTGCAAGTTCTGCGAGTTCTACCGCAAGAAGGACGAGCCCGGCGCGTACACACGCGACATGGAGTACGTGAAGGACGAAGTGCGCAAGGCCGTCGAAGCCGGCGCGACCGAGATGCACTCCGTTGGTGGCCTGCATCCCTACTTGCCATTCTCGTACTACACCGATCTCGTCAGCACCATCCGCGACACCGCCCGCAGCCTCGGCAGCGAGCTGCACGTGAAGGCCTTCACCGCCGTCGAGATCGTCCACCTCGCCAAGATCGCCAAGGTCTACAAGGCCGACGACCGTGCCGCGGGCATCCGCCACGTGCTCACCAAGCTCAAGGAAGCAGGCCTCGGCTCGCTCCCCGGCGGCGGCGCCGAAGTCTTCGACGACCGCGTCCACGACGAGGCGTACAAGGGCAAGATCCGCTCCGACGTCTGGCTCGACGTCCACCGCGAAGCCCACGAGCTCGGCCTCAACACCAACGCCACCATCCTCTACGGCCACATCGAACAACGCCACGACCGCCTCGTGCACATGGACATGCTGCGAAGGGCCCAGGACCGGGCGCTCGCACGGATGGGGTACAAAGGCACGGAACGGGAAGGCACTAGGCACTTGGCACTAGGCACTAGGAAAGACAACGAGCAGCCGCAGGCGCAATCCGGCCACCTCGGCTACTCCGGCGACGAAGGCTCCGATGTTCCTGTCATCACACTCACCCGCCCCGGCACGCCGCTCCCGGAACATGTCGCCTTTGGTTTGAACCCTAGTGCCCAGTGCCCAGTGCCTAGTGCCTCCTCCGGCTACTTCCAAACCATCATCCCTCTCCCCTTCTTCCCCGACGGCAGCGAGCTCGAGCACCTCCCCGGCCCCGCTGGCCTTGAAAACCTCCGCACCCTCGCCATCGCGCGGCTGATGCTCGACAACTTCCCCCACGTCAAAGCCTTCTGGATCATGCAGACGCTCCCCATGGCCCAGCTCATGCTCCAGTCCGGCGCCGACGACATCGACGGCACCGTCGTCTGGTACGACATCACCAAAGTCAACCACGGCAGCGGCCAGGGCTCCATGGGTGGGGGCGGCGACAACACGCTCACCCACCAGGAAGTCAACGTCTGGACCCTACAGAAGGCGATCCGTGAAGCAGGGTTTAAGCCGATCGAACGCGACACGCTCTACCGACGCGTTCAGCGAGATGGGAAGAGATGGAACGTCACCTGACATTGCATCCCACCCGGATGCCTTGATGCCGCGTGCCTCGATGCCTTCTTGTCCATCAAACAACGCTCAACGCAACCCTCGCGGCTCGCGTCCATAGGATCGAAGGCGGCCCTCCCCGCGCCGCCCCGATGTCCCAACCCGCATCCCCAACCCCTCCAGCGAAGAACGACCCCTTCGCCGCGATGCGCCTTTCGAACTACCGACTCTTCGCCTTCGGCTTTCTCACCTCCGCCACCGGCCTTCAGATGATGGGCATGGGGCTCGCGTGGGAGATCTACGAGCGGGCCATCGCCGAGGGGTTCCTCGGCGATGAGGGCGGCGCGCTCGCGCTCGGCTTCATCGGCCTCGCCCGCGCGCTCCCCGTCGTCGCGATGGCGCTCCCCGCCGGTTACGTCATCGACTCCTTCGACCGCAAGAAGGTGCTCATCGTCACGCAGTCCGGCTTCGCGATCATGGCGGCCCTGCTCGCCTTTGCCTCCTTCTCCACCGCCGCGCTCTGGGTCATGTTCCTGCTCGTCACGCTCTCGGGCTGCGTCCGATCCTTCAACGGACCGACGCGATCCAGCCTGCTCCCCGATCTCGTCCCTGACCATGTCTTCCCCAACGCGGTCACTTGGAACAGCGGGCTCTTCCAGGTCGCCGCCATCGGCGGCCCGCTGCTCGGCGGCCTCATCATCGCTCACTTCAATCAAGCCTGGCCGGTCTACGCGATCTCCGCCGGGCTGTGCGTTCTCTTCGCGCTGACCGCCGCGGGCCTGCGCCCCATCGCCCACCACCATGCGCCCGCGCCGATGACCGTCAAGGGCATGGTCGCCGGCATGTCGCACCTCTATCGCGAGAAGACCATCCTCGCCGCCATCACGCTCGATCTCTTCGCCGTGCTGCTCGGCGGGGCGACCGCGCTGCTCCCGATCTACGCGAAAGAGATCCTCCACGTCGGTCCTGTCGGCCTTGGGTGGCTGAAGGCCGCACCCTACATCGGCGCCACGATCATGGCGATCTGGCTCGCGTGCGTCCCGCTCGAGCGTCGCGCCGGACCGTGGATGCTCATCTGCATCGCCGGCTTCGGCGTCTGCACGATCGTCTTCGGCATCTCCACCAGTTTCTGGCTCTCCATGGCCGCCCTCATCGCGCTGGGCGGACTCGACAACGTCTCGGTGGTCGTCCGCCATGTTCTGGTC
>ERZ1066133.164-NODE-164-length-36335-cov-8.073015_pt1 | contig 36335 bp, 23 predicted proteins | sample MGYA00382780_ERZ1066133 | MGnify/ENA primary metagenome ERZ1066133 (study PRJEB33369, sample SAMEA5778363) | biofilm metagenome | biome: Industrial cooling water; feature: Water cooling tower basin; material: Biofilm | place: United Arab Emirates | collected... | reverse complement strand
TGTAATAGTAATATGCCTTTTTAATCCTTTTTGATTAATGCAAACCTAAAGGACGTTAAGAGAAGGTATACGAGGATGACGTTGAGGGTGAGGCGGGATGACGGTTTTGAGAGGGGTGTGTTCTTTTTTGTTCGTCATCCCGCACCCCAATTCGGGCTTTGAGTACCGACATTTATTGTCGGTGATCCCCCGTCGTGGGAACGTTCTTTTTTTATTCGTCATCCCGCACCCTGATGCGGGATCTCCCATCGTGGGAACGTAGTTTCACAAATGTCTTTTCATTCAAAAACAGCATTGAATGCATCTCGGTTACCACGTTCATAAAGAATAGATTCCCGACGATGTATGTCGGGACTAAAAGCCCGGATTACCATTCGGGGGCCTCAGGGACCGTGCGGGACGTTTTTTTGGAGAATTCGGGATACCTTTTTGGGACCGCGCGAGACGTTTTTGGGAGGGGTGACTTCCCTTAAAGATAAAAGGTGCCAGAGGTTCTCGAAGGCTTAGCCCGAGCTGGTAGAAAGAGCAGGGTTAGTAATATCGCCCAAATGAAGACAAGAACAAAGGCATAGGCTGTGTATTGTCATAGATGCCGTATTAAAGCATGCTTTATTGTCAAGTATTTTCTAGACTTTACAATAAAAACTAGGAATAAACCTACTGCGTATACTGTATCAGCAACCAATAAATAGGAAATCCAATACTGATATTGAATGGGAAAGTCACTCCAAGCGCCATAGGAATATATAAACCAGGGTCGGCTTTGGGGGCAGCTAAGCGCATGGCAGCGGGCACAGCAATATAAGAAGCACTTGCAGCTAGCACAGCTAACATTAGCCTATTTCCTTCCGACATAGGTCCAAAACTGGTAAGTAGTACAGCTAAAACACCGTTAAACAGGGGCATGACTATTGCGAAAACAGTTGCAAACCAACCATAATTGCGGAAAGCTTTGAATCTTTTTGCTGCCACCATACCCATTTCAAGCAGAAAAACGGCTAAAAAACCTTTAAAAATATCCGAAGTGAAAGGCTTAATACCCTCTGCTTGCTTGCTATCTGCTACCATGCCAATAATTAAACTTCCAACAATCATTAAAACAGAGCCATTTGTCAGCGAATCGTGTAAAATTGATTTAAATCCGTGCGATTTATCCTGGTGGGGATCAAATTTGCGCATTAGCCCCACACCCACAATAATAGCAGGAGCTTCCATTAGTGCCATTGCTGCCACCATATGTCCACCATAAGTCACCTCATTTGCCTCCAAAAAGCTAGCTGCAGAAATAAAAGTTACCGCACTCACCGAACCATAAGCAGAGGCAATTGCCCCCGCATCATACACATTGAACTTTTTTTTCAAAATAAAAAACACATAAAAAGGTACAATCAGCGCTAATAAGAAGGCATAAAGCAGCGAAAGTCCCACTTCAGCATTCCATTCTTCATGTGAAAGTTCTTGTCCACCGCGAAATCCAATTGAAAACAACAGATATAAAGAGATAAATTTGGAACTGGAAGCGGGTATTTCAAGATCGCTTTTAACAATAGCGGCAACAATTCCCAATAGGAAGAACAATAAAACGGGATTTGTTAAGTTACTGATGAGAATATTCGCATCCATGATATTATTACTAAATTTTAAGTCTTTCTAAACAGAATTTTCCAATTATGGAATGAAGGTTGTGAAAATTGTCTACATTTTTGCAAACATCAAAAAAAAGATACTATAAAACATGGCAAAAAGCGCCCTAACCCCAAGTCAAGCAGTCAGGAAATTCTTTGAGTTCCTTCGACTCGACAGAAAAGATGTATCGGCCATTTACATATTTGCCATTTTAGCAGGGTTGGTACAGTTAGCCCTTCCTCTTGGTATCCAAACTATTATTGGATTTGTATTAGCTGGAACAATTTCTACTTCAATAATAGTTTTGGTAACAGTCATTGTTATTTCAACTTTTATTTACGGTTTGCTTCAAGTGAGGCAAATGCAAATCATTGAGAAGATTCAGCAGAAAATATTTGTTCGCTTGTCATTTGAATTTACTGATCGTCTTCCAAAGCTTAATGTTGAGAAACTTGATAATTATTATTTACCAGAATTGGTAAACCGATTTTTTGATACAGTTAATTTACAAAAAGGTGTAGAGAAATTATTGTTAGATGTTCCTACTGCAATTATTCAAATTGCATTTGGTTTAATTCTGTTGTCTTTTTATCACCCTGTGTTTATTGGTTTTGGTGCATTGCTCATATTTATTGTTTATCTAATTATTCGTTATACTTCTCCAAAAGGATTAGAGACTAGTATTAAAGCGAGTGATTATAAATATAATACTGCAGCATGGCTTGAAGAAATTGCCCGTGTAATTAAGTCTTTCAAATATTCAAGAGGTACTACCCTTCATATAGATCGTGCTGATGAAAATGTAAGTGGTTATTTAACCTCAAGAACTGCTCACTTTAAAATCTTATTAACTCAATATTGGAGTTTAATTGCTTTTAAAGTGCTTATTACTGCAGCTATGCTTATTGTAGGTGCTTTTTTATTAGTTGATCAGCAAATTAATATTGGTCAGTTTATTGCTGTGGAATTAGTAATACTAACCATCATTGCATCTGTGGAAAAACTTATCATGAACCTTGATAAAGTATATGATGTATTGACTTCAATATATAAGGTTTCAAAAATTACAGACAGTGAAGTTGAAGAGGAAGGATCTGCCTTGTTAGAGGACCTTCCTAGGGGTGTAGGAATTCAATTCAGTAATGTTTCATTTAAATATGCCGATGGTAGTTCGGCTCTAAGAAATATTAACTTCAAAATTAATCCAGGTCAGCGAGTGTGTATTATGGGTGAATCGGGTGCGGGTAAATCAACTATACTTCGACTATTGACTGGTGCTTATACAGATTTTGATGGAATGGTTTTGTTAGATGATATTCCAATTGGAAACTTTAATCTGCATTCCTTACGTTCAAAAACAGGCATCTTATTGAGTTTGCAAGATATTTTTCACGGTAGCTTGTTTGATAATATCACTTTGGGCAATAAAAGCATTCCATTAAGTGAAATAACAGAATTGGCAGATAAATGTGGTTTGGTTCCCTTTGTACAATCATTGCCAAAAGGCTTTGATACAATTATTGATCCAACAGGTAAGCGATTGCCTGGAAAAGTAAAGCAAGATATTCTTTTGCTCAGAGCTCTTTTAGGAAGTAGAAGACTCTTATTGTTAGAGGAGCCTTTTATTCATTTAGAAAGAAAGTATAAAGAGAGCTTATTAGAGTTTCTTCAATCAGAAGTTAACTCTACCATTGTTATTACTACCTCTGATCCAGAAGTAGCATCTATCTGTGATTGGGTAATAAAAATGGATGAAGGAAGTATTATTGCTCAAGGTCCCTGGTCTCAATTTCAATCGGCTTAAAGAATAAAACATTATGGATAAATATATTTTTTGTGATATTGAATTTGAGTCGAAGCAGAAGAAACCCCTCAAATCATTTACATCTGTTTATCGAATTAACAGAGTAAGTACCGTTAAATATTGGCTGTGGGGTATTCTACTTATTTCATTTATTATACTAATGCTGCCTTGGACACAGAATATTCGTGCAAAGGGCTTGGTAACAACACTTCGACAAGAACAGCGACCACAAGAGTTGAATAATATAGTACCAGGAAAAGTACTGAAATGGTATGTAAAGGAGGGAGATTATGTGAAGCAAGGTGATACCATTCTTCAATTAGGTGAAGTGAAGGTAGAATATTTTGATCCCCAACTTTTGGCAAGAACTCGCCAACAAATTGAAGCAAAGAAAACAGCTATTGATGCGTATACCAATAAAGCAGAAACAGCTGGTTTGCAAATAGAGGCATTGAAATCACAGCGAGATTTCAAGCTAAGTGAGCTCGATATTAAGCTAAGCCAGCAGCGCTTAAAAGTCCAAGCCGATAGTATGGATATTATTGCTGTACGCAATGAGCTACAGGTGGCACAAAGACAAATTGATGCAGCAAAATTGATGTTAGACAGCGGAGTTATTTCTTTGGTTGATTACGAAAGGAGGACCATCAGCTTTCAAAATGCTACTGCAAAAATTGTAAGTGCTGAAAATAAATATATGCAGTCGCGCCAGGAGTTAAGTAGAATTCAAGCAGAACGAGCGGGTACCATTCAAGAGTATATTGATAAGATTAATAAAACAACAGGAGAAAGATTTTCTGCATTGTCAGATGCTGCAACAGGGGAAGCTGATGTGGCTAAAATGGAAAACTTATACTCTAACTACGACATTCGAAACCAACAGTTTTATATAACAGCTCCCCAAAATGGTCAAATTACCAAAGCTCGTAAAGCGGGTATTGGAGAAGTGGTGAAAGAAGGGGATATGATTGTTGAGATTGTACCCAACAATATTCAATATGCAGTTGAGATGTTTGTAGAACCATTCGATTTACCGTTGGTAGCGAAGGGACAAAAAGTACGATTCATATTCGATGGGTTTCCTGCCATTATCTTCAGCGGATGGCCGAATTTTTCGTATGGTACATTTGGCGGTATAGTTGTTGCGGTAGAAAACTCGGCATCTGCAAATGGTAAATTTAGGGTGTTGGTAATTGAAGATTTTAGTGATAAACGCTGGCCACCATTGTTGCGAATAGGTGGTGGAGCCAACGGCATTGCCTTGTTGAAAGATGTACCTATCTGGTATGAATTGTGGCGAAACATCAACGGCTTCCCTCGAGAATACTACAAGCCAGAAGAATTTGGTGCTCCAAGCAAAGGAGATGATAAAAAGGATATGGGTGGTAAAGACAAGAAAAGCTCAATATGATAAGAATACTTTGTAGTCTTTTGTTGATAAGCTGTTTGACTAAGTCGATTGCTCAGTCAAACAATCCCGTTGTGTTCTCACCACAACAATTTATTGAGCAGGTACGCCAGTTTCATCCTGTTGCAAAACAAGCAAAGATTGTTGTTCAAAAAGCGGATGCTGAATTATTGGCTGCTAAAGGACTTTTTGATCCAACTGCACAACTAAACGCAGAAAGAAAAACATTCGATGGCAAAAATTATTTTTTCTATACCAATCCAGAAGTAAAATTACCTACTTGGATTGGCGCTGATTTTAAAGCAGGACTAGAAAATAATGGAGGTCAGTTTTTAAATCCAGAAGTAACCAGAAGTCAAAGTAGCTATTTAGGTATTGAAATGCCACTTGCTCGAGGGTTGGTAATGGATAAGCGGAGAGCTGCTGTTGAACAAGCTAGGTTATTTAGAAGCCAGAGTGATCAAGAGCGCTTAGGTATTATCAACGATTTGTTGTTTGATAGTTACATTACTTATTGGGAGTGGGCAGGGGCCTATCAGTTGTATAGTATTTATTCGCGTTTTCTAGAAATATCGCGGGATCGTTTGCGATTTGTTCGAATTGCATTTTTTAATGGCGACAGATCTGTTATGGATACTGTTGAAGCATTAACGCAAGTACAGAATTTTGAAATGTTACAAGCAAATGCGCTCATGCGATTTAACAATACACGTTTGGAGCTTTCGAATTTCTTGTGGGAGGAACGTGATAGTGCATATATCATTCCAACGAATTATGTGCCTGATACAACTCAGTTTGTTATGTACCAATTGGCCGATCAGTTGGACAATTACGTTAGCAGGGCTAATCAAGAGAATCCTTTTTTACGGATGTATGATTTTAAACTTGATGCATTAGAGGTAGAACGAAAATTGAAATTTCAAAGCTTACTTCCTTACTTTAATGTGAAGTACAATTTGTTGAATCAAGGATACAATGTGTTCAGGAATTTTGATGCTGCGGCGCTCTTTACCAATAATTATAAATGGGGGATTGATTTTAAAATACCCTTGTTTTTGAGAGAAGGAAGGGGAGATTACCGGAAGGCAAAGCTAAAGATTCAGGAGACTAATTTGGAAGTTTCTAACAAAAGATGGCAGATAGAGAATAAGGTTCGGTTTTATTATAATGAAATGACATTATTAGAGAAACAGTTGCGCATAACTCAGCAGGCACTTAATAATTATCAGATCTTGTTGCGTAATGAAACTCTTCGTTTTGAAAATGGTGAAAGCTCATTATTCCTTGTAAACACGCGAGAAAACAAGGTGATGGAAAGTATGGAGAAACTGGTAGAGTTGCGTATTAAATACTATAAATCCCGCTACGCAACTGAATGGGCAGCGGGTATATTGCGATAAGTTGATTCTTCATTACATAGTTGGAGGCGCAGGAACAGAAGGAGAACTTGGAGGCGCTGGAGCTGTATCTTGAGGAACTGGAAAATCTTTTTTAGTACAAGCTTGGAAACTTGCAAATGCCAAACTGCAAATCAGCAACCATAACATCTTTTTCATAGTTCGTTCATTTTTAGATGCAACATCACAAAATCAGCTCATTTATTATAATGTCTGAATAATTGCAAATTAATATGCAGCAGTAAAAACTACAAGTTTGTTGAAGCTTTTAACTTTTTTTGAACCATTTTGATATTCAGCAAAATTTTTACCTATATCCTTTTTTTAACCAAGCAGATTTATACTCTTGATATCTGTTGTACAGGTGATGCGCCTGTATGTAAGCAGACTGTGGACTCATAAAATGTGAGAATTCAAAAGTGATTGCTTTTGTGCATCCTGCAGTTTCTGCCGCTTCTAATTTTAACCGCATTTTTTCGAACTTAATAGGTAGGAATTTAATAGGCATATCTCTGTCGAACGATTCGCTGTTGGTCCAACTTTGCATACCATATTTATCTGCCAGTGTTTTGTTGATACGCAAATAACCTTCAAGGTCTTCAATGTCTACGTGACCGTCTTGAAATGCAACAATATCAACAGCGCCTTGTATACCTCTAAATATTTCATCCCACTCTGATTCATGGTCTTTCAATGAAATAGCATCTTCTTTTTGTAATTGCGCAGATGCTGCTAATACAGCTTTTTTCCCATCAATCCATGGCGAAATCATGGTTGGTAATCCACCACTCACTTTTTTACATTGCGAACCTAGTGTATGAAATGCGTTAATGGCTCCTTTGGTTCTTCTACTGATTTCCATACTAATGTACCAGCCTTTGAATGCTTTCATATGTCCGTATCGTTCCCACAACTCATCAATCACTTTTGCGTTCATCTCCATTTCACGGGTTAGGTCGCCAGTATCCCAATAGTGTCCACTATCGTATGTGCCAATATAAAGGTTCATCCCAAAAGATTCGGCAAGTTCTAGGTACATTTGAATCAAATCTTCTGAAGGAGAAAAGCATCCTTGTGCAATTAAGTATGGAGATGGATAAGTTATCCATTTTCTGTATCCACAACGAATAACAACTACTGTATCTATACCCATCATCTTCATATATCTAAAATCAGCTTCCCACTCCTTTCTTCCCCAATTTTGATGAGGGATATCATGGCTAATTTCATCAATGAATGTTCCTGTTATTAGCATATAGAATTTCTATCTGTTTTATAAATATTTCCCTTGAGTAAGTACTTCTTTCCAGCGAAGATAACCTGCTCCTGTTAAGTGAAGTCCATCATTTGTAAAACGAACATCCAGTCTTCCTTCTTTATCTTGAAACGCAGCATAAAGGTCTATAAAATTGATTTTTTTATCAATTGCTAATTGTGCTATGCCTTTGTTGACAGTCTGTATAACCGCTTCCTTATTTTGGTGGTTTTTAAATTGTGTAAATTGATTGTTAGTAGGTAACAGACTTTGTACATAAATTTTTGTTCTCGGACTTTCTTGTTGAATGCGTTCAACCATCTTCGTATAATTCCGTAAAATTACATCAACCGGTATATTTCTGGCAATATCATTAATGCCAATTAATATGAAAACCTTTGCTGGCTTTCGGCGAATAATTTCGGGTAATCGATTTAATACTCCGAATGTATTATCTGAACTAACGCCTCTGTTTAAGTTGTTGTAGTTAGGAAATAATTCACTCCATTCACATCCATCAGTGATACTATCTCCTAGCCAAATAATGCAATTGTCTTTGGCTGGCATTTGTTCAAACATGCTCAGCTTTTGATCATAGTAATAAAATCTAAAGGATGAATCATATTGAGCTGCTGCTTGCAATGAAATAGTTATTAGTAAGATGGTTACAAATTTTTTCATAAAGTTGGTTTAAAAGAGTTCAAGCACTAGTGTAGGGTTTTCCAAATTTGGTATAAAGATCTTGGAATATGAAAACAGCCTTTCCATTTTCCACCTTTTAAAGGTAGTAGAACCTCTCCTCTACGATTTAAGTAGCCAAACCATTCACCTCCGTTTAGATCTCTAAAATGACTCCATGTATAATCGTGCACCCTATTGAACCAAACTGCAGCATCTTGAGATCCAGTTAGTTTCCAAGCTTTTGCCAAGGCCACCAATGTTTCAACATGCACCCACCATAGTTTTTGGTCCCACTCTAATTGTTGTAAGGGTTTGTTAAGTACATCCATAAAGTAAAACAATCCTCCATATTCTTTATCCCATGCATGCTCTAAGGTGCGCAACATAATAGTTGTTGCTTTTTCAATAAGTTCTGGTTGTTCTAAGCGTACACCTAAATCCATAATAAACCACATAGCTTCAATGGTATGACCAGGATTTAAAAGACGACCTTCATAAGAATCAGAAAGTTTACCATCTGTAGTTACATTTTCAAGTACCAATCCTAACTGAGGCTGGTAAAACACTTCCATGACCTCATGAATGACTTCTGGAATAAATTGTTCCAGCATTTCTTTGCCAATGATATGTTCCAATTCCAATGATAAGTTGCATAAAATCATAGGAAGGCTGAAGGTTTTCAGTGGTCTGGTATCAGGAAAATTTTTGTTGTACTTTCCTTTCCAATTGTTTCTTCTTTTTAGAATATTTAGAAAAGTATTTATTGCAATTTGTGCATATTCTTCTTTTTGGGTGATACTATAGAGTGCTCCGAATCCCATTGATGCAAAACAATCACTAAATATATTATAAGGTTGAACGAGTGGTTGTCCAGCTTGATTCAAAGAAAAATACCAGTTACCTTCAGCATCTCTTCCGTAACGCTCCATGAATGCTGCGCCATGTAGTGCCAATTCTTTCCATGCTGGATTTGCTTGGAGGTGCTGATACATAAAACTCAAACACCAAACTTGTCTTCCTTGTAGCCACATGAATTTATCTGTGTCATAAACATTTCCATTTGCATCTAAACAAGTAAAGAATCCTCCATGTGTTATATCTGCACTATGCTTTACCCAAAACGGTAAAATCTCTTCAGTTAATTCTTTATAGTATAAGGAAGCAATTTCTTTTGCCTGTGTTTGTATTTGCATATTTTTTGGATTATTCTGATGCGGCCTCTTGCATGATTTCTAGTTTTTTTTGTAATGCAAACATTTGATCTCTTAATTGAGCTGCTTCCATAAAGTCAAGATCTCTTGCGGCTTTTTCCATTGCCTTTTTAACTTTTTGGATTGCCTTTTCTAGTTGTGGAATTGTATTGTATTCACCTTCTGACTCCGCAGCCTGGGTAAGAATATTTTCTTTTACAGCAAGAGAACTATTTGCATCATAACCTTTAATATCCAATACAGATGTTTGTTGCATGATTTGCTCTACTGATTTGCGAACGGTGGTAGGCGTAATGCCATGTAGTTGGTTATATGCAATTTGTTTTTCTCTTCTTCTGTTTGTTTCATCAATTGTTCGCTGCATGCTCATTGTAATGGTATCTGCATAAAAGATTACCAATCCGTTTGCATTTCTTGCAGCTCGGCCGGCAGTTTGTGTTAAACTTCTTTCATTGCGAAGGAATCCTTCTTTATCAGCATCAAGGATAGCTACCAAAGAAACTTCTGGTAAGTCAAGGCCTTCTCTTAACAAGTTTACACCAACTAATACATCTATTTCACCCAATCGAAGTTGACGAAGTATTTCAACTCTTTCCAAAGTGTCTACATCGCTGTGAATGTATTTTGATTTTATACGAATTCTTCCAAGGTATTTATCCATTTCCTCGGCCATTCTTTTAGTGAGCGTTGTTACTAAAACCCGATCACCTTGTTTTACTCTTTCATCAATTGCTCCTAAAAGGTCATCTATTTGATTGATGCTTGGACGAATTTCAATTGGTGGATCTAATAATCCAGTTGGACGTACAACCTGTTCTACTACTATGCCCTCACATTTTTCTAATTCGTATTCACCTGGAGTAGCACTAACAAAAATGGTTTGACCAATCATTTGTTCAAACTCATAAAAGTTCAGCGGTCTATTATCTAGTGCCGATGGAAGCCGAAAACCATAATCTACCAAAACCATTTTTCTACTTCTGTCACCTCCGTACATGCCTGCAACTTGAGGAATGGTTTGGTGACTTTCATCAATAATGCATAGAAAATCTTTTGGAAAATAATCTAACAAACAGAACGGTCTTGTTCCTGGTTTACGCCTATCGAAAAAGCGTGAATAGTTTTCAATACCATTACAATAACCTAGTTCTCGAATCATTTCTAAGTCATACTCTACCCGTTCTTTTAATCTTTGAGCTTCTATCAATTTTCCATTTTTCTTAAAGTATTCTATCTGTAACATTAGCTCATCTTGAATTTCAAACATGATATGTTGAATCATGTCCTTAGGAGCTAAGTATAAATTTGCAGGAAAGATAGCTGCATGTTGCAAAGTACCAATTCTTTTTGCAGTAGCCTTATCAATACTATCAATTGATTCAATTTCATCACCAAAAAACGTCACTCTGTAACCGTAGTCAACATAAGGTAAATTAATATCAACTGTATCGCCTTTCACTCTAAAAGTTCCTCTAGAGAAATCGCCCTGACTTCTTTGGTATAAGCTATTCACCAACTGGTGTAAAAAGCCTTGTCGACTTATGGTTTGTCCGGTATGAATCCGAATAATACCATTTTCAAATTCAGTAGGGTTTCCCATGCCATAAATACAGCTTACACTTGCAACAACTATAATATCTCTTCTTCCACTTAATAACTCACTGGTTGCTTGCAGTCGAAGTTTATCTAGTTCTTCATTAATACTTAGATCTTTTTCAATATAAGTATCCGAAACAGGCATATAAGCTTCGGGCTGATAATAATCGTAATAACTTACAAAATAGCCTACTGCATTATCTGGAAAAAACTGTTTGAATTCGCCATACAGCTGAGCAACTAATGTTTTATTATGTGTTAACACCAATGTTGGCCTCTGTACTTGTTGTATCACATTGGCCATTGTAAAAGTCTTTCCACTACCAGTAACACCTAAAAGCGTTTGAAATGGTTCTCCGTTTTTCAGTCCATTGGTGAGCTGTTCAATAGCGGACGGCTGATCGCCTGCTGGGGTATAGGGGGATTGAAGCTGGAAAGGCATAGGAGATGCAAATTACTGAAAGGTCTTAATAGAAACATCTTTCATTGAATTCACATTTCCTTGACAATAGGGTCTACAATTATGTTGTATTTTCCGAGGACTCCGTTTTAAACCTAATAAAACTTGCCAAATGAATGCACCACAAACTTTTACAAGCCATTGGCATGCTCGTACCGAAGCAGATGTGCTAACAGAATTGTCAACAAGTCATCACGGTTTAACCAATGAAGAGGTAAAAAGTCGACAAGTTAGTTATGGAATGAATGCACTTCCAAAGGGGAAGAAAACCACTTTGTTACAAATCATTCTTCATCAGTTAATCCATCCATTAATTTTTATTTTATTGGGTGCTGCGGCTGCATCTGTATTGATTGGCGAACCTGGAGATTCGTATTTTATTTTTCTAGTCATTTTAATTAATAGTGCCTTAGGGGCTTATCAGGAGTTTCAGGCCGAAAAGAGTGCCAATAGTTTACAACAGTTGATTCGGATACAAGCTCGTGTTACAAGAAATGGCAAAGATAAAACCATCAATGCAGAAGAATTGGTGCCAGGTGATTTAGTTTGGTTAGAATCTGGTGCAAAAGTGCCTGCTGATATTCGTTTAATTGAAACACATTCATTAGAAATTGATGAAAGTTTTTTGACTGGAGAATCTTTGGCTGCTAAAAAGCAAACAGATGCAGTCCTTGAAAATAAAGCAGTTGCTGATCAGACAAATATGGCTTTTGCGGGTGCTACTGTAATGGTTGGTAGAGGAAAAGGAATAGTTGTTGCAACAGGAGGAAGAACACAGGTTGGACAAATTGCGAAGCACGTTTCAAAAGGGGAATCAGCTAAGCCCCCTTTGATAGTGCGAATGGAACGTTTTATTAGGCAGATAACTTGGTTTATACTGGCGTTAAGTATTGTACTCGCCGTTTTATTACGTTGGCAAGGAATGGATTGGGCGGCCATCTTTTTCTTTATTGTTGCTTTAGCTGTATCTGCAATTCCAGAGGGCCTGCCTGTAGCTTTAACGGTAGCACTATCAATTGCAACAAAGCGAATGGCCAAGAGGAATGTTATAGTGCGTAAGCTCACATCGGTTGAAAGCTTAGGAAGTTGTACGGTCATAGCAAGTGATAAAACAGGAACATTAACAGTGAATGAACAAACTGCTACTATGATTCAATTATTAGATGGTACAGTTTGGCAGGTGAAAGGTGAGGGTTATAATGGTGATGGGTTGATATTAAAAGGAGGAGAATCTGAAGAGCCAGTTTTGATGAAACATCATCCAGCATTAGAGCAGTTGATTCGTATAAGTGTTCTTGCAAATGAAGGTGTTTTAGAATTTGAGGATGGTAAATGGACGCATTATGGTGATGCTATGGATGTAGCACTTTGCGCACTTGCCTATAAATCTGGCATTGATCCAACAACCATGCGCAAGAACCATCCACTAAAAGAACAAGTACCTTATGAATCAGAACTAAAATATGCAGCAGCATTTTATGAAGTACGTGGTCAAAATTTAGTTGGTGCAAAAGGAGCTGTAGAAACTATATTAGGGTTTTGTAGTGGTTTAGACAATGCTGCGACGAATAAGATATTGCAGCAAGCCGATAGCTGGGCGGCTAAGGGATATCGGGTACTTGCATTTGCTGAAGGTGCTGTTTCGGGTACAAGTATTGGCGATATTCAGGGCTTAACATTTTCGGGTTTAATAGCATTTATTGACCCATTAAGATCAGAATCGAAAGATTCAGTAATTACTTGTAAAAAAGCTGGTATTCGAGTTTGTATGATTACGGGCGATCATCCCGCTACAGCTGGAACGATTGCAACAGAATTAGGAATTATTGAGCCTGGTCAGTCTGTAGTTACTGGAAAAATGTTAACTGAAGCAGGTGAGCCAACCTCAAGTGCATTTATGCAATTGGTGCAATCAACCAATGTGTTTGCAAGGGTTTCACCCGTTCAGAAATTGGAGATTGTAGATGCCATGATACGCATGGGTGAATTTGTTGTAGTAACGGGTGATGGTGTAAATGATGCCCCAGCATTGAAGCGTGCTAATTTAGGTGTGGCAATGGGTTCCGGGACCGATGTTGCAAAAGAGGTTGGCAGTATGATTATAACTGACGATTGCTTTACTTCAATTGTTGCAGGTGTAGAAGAAGGTAGACATGCCTATAATAATGTTAGGAAAGTGATTTATCTACTTATATCTACTGGTGCTGCAGAAGTGGTGTTGTTTTTACTTTCTATAGTTGTAGGACTTCCACTTCCGCTTTTAGCAGTACAACTATTGTGGTTGAATTTGGTTACGAATGGAATACAAGATGTTGCTTTGGCATTTGAAGGTGGAGAACCTGGAGCCATGCAGCAGCCTCCAAGAAAGCCATCAGAAAGTATTTTCAATGAGCGTATGATTCAGCAAACAATTGTTTCAAGTTTGACTATAGGAATTGTTGTATTTAGCTTTTGGTATTATCTAATTGAAGTGCAAGAGATGAAAGAATACCATGCGCGTGATTTGGTACTTCTTTTGATGGTCTTCATGCAAAATTTTCACGTGTTCAATTGCAGATCAGAATATACAAGTGCTTTTAAGGTACCCATTAGTAGAAACTATATTTTAATTGGTGGTGTTCTGCTTGCACAAGGAATACATGTGGCGAGTATGCATATACCCTTTATGCAAAGTGTTTTAAAAATAGAACCAATTACTTTGCAAGAATGGATGAATGTTTTGTTATTAGCCATTCCAATATTACTTTCAATGGAAGTTTTTAAATGGTTTAAAAATAGAAAAAAGAAAATTTAACTGAATGGTTAGTAATAAAAAGAAACAGGTATTAGTAACAAAGGCTTCCGGGGAATTGCAGGAGTTTGATGAAGAAAAACTTGTGAGATCTTTATTACAAGCTGGAGCCGATGGAAATATAGCAGCACAAATAAAGAAAGATTTTCGTTCTTGGTTAACAGATGGTATTAGCACTCAAAAAATTTATAGTAGAGCATTTCAGCTGTTGCGGAAAAAGAAAACAGTTGCTGCTATGCGCTATCGTCTCAAAAAAGCCATGTTCGATTTAGGTCCATCTGGGTATCCTTTTGAGCAGTTAGCGGGTCAACTTTTTGTAGCACAGGGTTATGTTGTTTCTGTTGGAGAAATCGTTCGTGGAGTGTGTGTTTCTCATGAAATGGATGTCATAGCTACAAAAGGAATAACACAGCATTTAATAGAATGTAAATACAGTCAAGATCATGGTAAGAACATAAGTATACAAACGCCCTTGTATGTAAAAGCTCGAGTAGATGATATTGTAGCAGCACGAAAAGGCGACCCACAGTTCAAGAGTTTTCGCTTTAAGGGTTGGTTAGTTACTAATACTAGATTTAGCACAGATTCAGTGGATTATGCTGAGTGTGTAGGTCTTCAATTATTATCATGGGATTATCCAGTAAATAAAGGCATTAAAGACTTAATTACACAGTATCATATTTTTCCCATTACCATTCTTCAGCATTTATCTCTCCGTGAAAAAAGATGGCTGATGGAACAAGAGATTATAACATGTCAGCAATTGTATGTGCAAACTGAGGCCCTTCATGAGTTTCATTTAACTACTGGCAAAATGCAAGGATTAATGCAAGAGTTGCAAACAATTTGTGAAAGTTAGTCGGCGTATATATTGTATGATGAATGTCATTTTTTTTATGTCTGCTATTCAACATCTTTATTCGGATTGTATTTCTTACTAAAAATTGTTTGCCATGAAAAATTTTCTAGCCGTATTTGACGGCTTGCGTTTATCAAAAAGTACGGTTTCTTATGCTATTCAGTTAAGTGCACATGCAGATGCGCATTTAATAGGTGTTTTTTTAGACGATATCAGTTATAGAAGCTATGATGTGGCACAAGTCATTAAGAAACATGGCGACTATGACTCTGTTATACAGCAGTTAGAGGAGAAAGACAGAAAAAAGAGAGACGCTTCAGTAGCTTATTTTGAAAAAAAGTGTCAAGAAGCAGGCATTCGTTACTCTGTGCATAGAAGTAAAAAAATAGCCTTAAAAGAGCTGAAAGAAGAAAGTATGTTTGCTGATTTGATTATTATAGGCAAACAGGAGACTTTTACTAAATTCAAAGAAGAAATTCCAACGCGATTTATCAAAGAGCTACTAGCAGATGTTCAATGTGGTGTATTGGTGGTGCCTCAAATATTTAGACCAATTGATCATATTGTTTTATTGTATGATGGAGGCCCATCTTCATTGTATGCCATGAAGATGTACAGTTATCTTTTTGGAAAGATTGAAAAAATTCCAGTAACCATGTTAACTATTTTACCTGCTTCTGAAGGAGAACATCTTCCACATAATAGATTGGTTAAGGAATTTATTAGTCGTCATTATAAGAGCATCACATTTTCAATTAAACACGGAGAACCAGAACAAGAAATATTAAAGTTTCTTAGAAAATATGCTGAAAATGAATTGGTGGTTTTAGGTGCGTATAGAAGAACGGAATTTAGCAGGTGGTTTAAATCAAGCATGGCAGATATTTTGATGCAAGAAACAGATACTCCATTATTTATTGCTCATAATTAAGTGTATTCTAACATTTGAATAAACTAGATTTGAAGTATGAAAAGAATTTTAGTTCCAACAGATTTTTCTGCAACTGCCGAAAAAGCATTGTTGTTTGCTATTGATCTTGCAAAAAAGGCAGGCAGTAGCATTATGTTATATCATGTATATACTCCTGTAGAAAGCGTATTTATTGAATCATTTGCTGAAAGGAAGTTGCACAATGAAAACATGCAATTAGAAGTGATGCGTCAAATGCAGGAGTTAATAGACACATTTAACCCCAATAATGAAGTAGCTATTGCTAGTATTGTTGGAAAGGCACCCTTACTTGATAATGTAGTTCGCTTTGCAAAGAAAAACCATGCCGATTTGATTGTTATGGGTACGCAAGGGGCTAGTGGACTCAAGAAGGCTCTTATTGGAACAGTTGCAGCCAAAATGATTGAGGCTTCTCATATTCCTGTTTTACTCATTCCTGAACAATTTGATGGCACACCAATTCAATCTGTTGTTTATGCAACATCTTATCATCCTTCTGATATAGATGCACTCACCGTAACTTTAGGTATTGCACATGTACTGGCGGCTTCTTCAACAATTGTGAGGATAGGTTTAACTGGAGAAGAGTCTAAAGAGCAAGAAGAGTTTGAAAACTATGCAACGCTTGTCAAAGATCATTTTGATCCTATCCCTTTGCAATTTAGATTAGAGAGTGGTCATGATATTCAAACCACTATGGAAGGGTTGTATGACCATATTCCTTATGATATGCTAGCAATGGTTCGTAGGAAAAAATCTTTCTTGGAATCTTTCTTTTTAGAGAGCTTTACAGAGCATATGTGCTATGTTACTCGTCAGCCGCTACTGATAGTTCCAGAAACTGAAGAAACCTTATAAAAAAATAACTATGTTTTACGAATTACTATATAAAGAACTCGGTAAGCTTTTTTACTATACAGCTAATATTGATGGAAAAATTCAGTCTTCTGAAAGAGAAGCTTTGAAGAAATTAATTGAAGAGCACTGGGCTGGTTTAGAAGAATCTACAGATGAGTTTGGTTCTGACCAATCTGGACTTATAGCATTTTCATTTGATTTTGAAGAAGCAGAAGGTTTGGAGGATTATGATGTGAAAGCATTTGCACCTTTTTATATTCAGTATAAGGATAAATTCACTCCATCTATTCGACAAAAAATCTTGTTAACCTGCGACGCTATTGGTAAAGCACATAGAGGTGATAATAGAGATGAAAGAGAGATCGTAGAGGCTGTTCAGTATTTATTCGAAGCATATTAAGCACCACTCATCCACAGATTTTTGGTAATTGCATCTTAATTGCAGAAATTTCCGTTTCAAAACTATTTCTGCATGAGAAAAATTAGTTCCCTCATTGTTCTGCTCCTCATCGTAGGTATTGGGCTAGCACAACAAATTGACATCAACCAACATTTTAAAAACTGGAAACCAAGAAATATTGGTCCAGCTAGCATGAGCGGTCGCGTTACTGCTATAGATGCAGTCATCAGTAATCCTAATCAAATTTGGTTGGGCGCTGCTTCTGGTGGAGTTTGGAAAACAGATAATGCGGGTGTTTCTTGGACATCAGTATTTGATGATCAACCTATTTTAAATATTGGCGCCCTTGCCATTCAGCAGTCAAATCCAAATATTGTTTGGGTAGGAACGGGAGAAGGAAATCCGCGTAACTCAATCAATATAGGTGAAGGGTTATACAAAACCATTGATGGTGGTAAAAGTTGGAAGCGAGTTGGTTTAGAAAAAACACGTGGCATACATAGAATCATTGTCGATCCACACCAACCTAATACAGTGTATGTAGGTGCTATTGGTAATCCGTATGCACAACACCCTGAAAGAGGACTTTTTAAAACCACCGATGGAGGTGAAACTTGGAGTAAGGTTTTGTATACCAACGACACCAGTGGAGTTGCAGATATGATTATGGACCCTTCTAATCCAAATAAACTTTTTGTGGCAATGTGGCAGCATTATCGCACTCCGCATAGTTTGAAGAGTGGAGGAAAAGGAAGTGGTTTATACATGACAACAGATGGTGGAAAGACTTTCACTAAACTAGGAAAAGAACATGGCTTACCAGAAGGTGATTATGGAAGAATTGGTTTGACAATTAGTCGCTCTAATCCTAATCGCGTGTATGCATTGGTAGAAGCTACAAAGAATGGACTATATAGAAGTAATGATGGTGGTTACAAATGGGAGCTCGTAACAAGTGAGCCATCTATAGTAACCAATCGTCCTTTTTATTTCCAAGATATTGCAGTAGATCCCATTAATGAGAATAAGTTATGGATGTTGAATCAAACTGTAACATTAAGTGAAGATGGAGGAAAAACTTATAGGACTATCATTCCGTATAATGGTATTCACCCAGATCACCATGCATTTTGGATTCATCCAACCAATCCAGATTTCATCATAGATGGAAATGACGGAGGTATTGGTATTACAAGAGATGGTGGAAAGAATTGGATGTTTGATGAGAAATTACCTTTTGGTCAGTTCTATCATGTGAATGTTGACAATGCAATGCCTTATCGAGTAATGGGCGGCATGCAGGATAATGGAAGTTGGCGTGGGCCAGCTTATGTGTGGGAATCAAGTGGCATTCGCAACTATATGTGGGAAAATCTTTGGGGTGGAGATGGTTTTGATGTAATGCCTGACCCCGATGATGAAGATTGGGTGTATGCAATGAGTCAGGGTGGTAATGTGGGACGATACAATGCAAAAACTGGAGAGCGTTGGAATATTCGTCCGCCTGCTCCGAATTATAAAACCAAGTTACGCTTCAACTGGAATGCTGCTATTGCGCAAGATCCAACAGATAACAACACCATTTATTTTGGAAGTCAGTTTGTGCATAAGAGTACTAATAAAGGCGCTTCTTGGGAAATCATTTCACCTGATTTAACAACCAATGACAGTGCTAAAATTGATCAAAGTCAAAACGGTGGTATTAGTATTGATATTACAGGTGCAGAAAACCATTGTACCATTTTAGCTATTGATGCATCTAAAGTACAAAAAGGTGTTATTTGGGTGGGTACTGATGATGGCAATGTGCAAGTAACAACCGATGGTGGAAAAACATGGACCAATGTTCGTAACAATATCAAAGGGCTGGCGCCAGGTATTTGGATTCCACAGGTAAGAGCAAGCAGGCATAATGCTGGTGAAGCCTTTGTTGTGGCAAATGATTACAGAAGAGGCGATTTCAAGCCGTATATTTTTAGAACAACAGATTTTGGAAAAACGTGGACAAGGGTTGTAGACGAAAAGAAAGTAATTGGATATGCTTTGACAGTATTACAAGACCCTGTTGAGCCAAACTTAATTTTTGTTGGTACTGAGCAAGGGTTGTGGATTAGCTTGGATAATGGTGTAAACTTCCAGCAATTCAAAAATGGCTATCCCTCTGTTTCTACTTTTGATTTAGCTATTCAAGAAAGAGAAGCTGATTTAGCAGTTGCTACTTTTGGTAGATCGCTATGGGTATTTGATGACATTCGTCCACTTAGAAAACTTGCGGCAAATAAAGGTGTGCTTGAAAAGAACTTTACTGTTTTCGCAGCTCCAACAGCTGTTCAAGCCTCATATCGCAATTCTCCTTATGAGTGGAGTACATGGGGAATGTGGGATGCTGAGAATAGAAGAAGAGGTGCTGCCATTTCTTATTACATCAAGAAAATGCCACAAAAGAGTGCAGGTGGAAACACCATGAGTGAGCAGGAAAAACTGAAGCGCTTGAGCGAAATGGCCAGCAGTATGGGATACAATTTACCTGCAGGTATGAGTTTTGATCAAATTATGCAACAGTTTGGTGATATGATTCCAGCCAACTTCAAAGCACAATTAGAAGATATGATGGGTGGTGCTGGTTCTGATACAATTCAGGTTAGAATTTACAATGATAAGAATCAAGTGATTCGCAACTTGCGTTGGAAAGCAGATACTGGTTATGTGCGTAATTATTGGGGCATGGAAGAGCGCGGATTCCGTCAAATTGGTGGTGGTAGAGGTGGCGGTAGAGCTGGTGCTGGTGAGCCTGCTGGATGGCAAGTATTACCTGGAACCTATAAAGTTGTTCTCACATTCGGTAGAGAGAAAGATTCAACTATGGTAACGGTAATAGATGATCCAAGAATTGGTAACAAAAACGATATTAAGCTAGCACAGCGTGCTATGATGGTTCGTTTTAGAAAGTCTGTTGATCAGTTAATTGATGGTATGGATATTTTAACTGATATGGATGATATGCTGAATAAAGCAACAGCGCAATTGAAAGATGTGCGTGGTAAAGATGCAGACAGTGCTAAAAAAGAAACAAAGAAATGGCAGGATGCTGTGAAGTCAGTACGTGAGTTTATCAACGGAAAACAAATTCAACGTCAAGGCTATGGTCAGGTGCCTCAAACAACGGTTATGAGTGTTATGCAAACAGCCATGCAATCAATTACCGCAAAACCAATTGCACCAGGAGCACAAGAAGAGCGATTGGTAGCAGAAGCAGAAGGATTGATTCAGGAGGCAGTTCAAAAAATAAATGGCTTATTGGGTGAAAATTGGAATGGATATAGAAAACTTGTAGAAAGTATTCCACCAGCAAAAATCTTTAAAGACGTTAAGCCCGTAAAATAAATTCATCGGTTTAAATGAAAGGAGGCTACTTCAAGTTATTGAGGTAGCCTCTTTTATTTAGTGCAAAAAATCCCAGCCAAGCAAGTTAATTTCAAGTACCAATGCTTGTCGTTTAGGCGTACCTGGATTTGGAATTTGCCATCCAGCACAAAGTTGAATGCGCTTATTCAATTGATACATTCCTCCAATAACGGCAACACCAGATTCGTTTGTTCCGCTAATCCAATCACCCATCAAAAACCAATGTTTAGATAACTTATACTCATATCCTAACATGATTCCAGTTGTATTTCCAGGTCCAACAAAAGGGCGATTGGTATGATATACACCACCTGTTATTTTATTGCCCTTTTTATCTTGAGCAACCAATAAGCCATAAGAAAAGTGATGGAAATGCATTCTACTTTCTTGGTTACTTAAATTGGTTCCACCTTGTGTGCCTATATTTATAAAAAGTTGTTGGTTTAATTTAAATTGTTGCTGAAAGGTTCCCATAATAACTGGATAAACAGCGCCATTTTGGATTTTATCATTAAACAGAAATGGTGTGCGGTCCGACCAGTCTAGACCTTTTCCAACCACATTAATTCCTATATCTCTTCCCTTTCCTAAGCCATAAACAAAATGACCTTTAGATTCTATTTGTTGTTGATATAGATTCAGTTGATGTTGATAAAATGTTTTTCCTTTTGGTGTAATATCGCCAGAAGGCATATTGAAGAAGTTTTGTTGGGCTTGAGAAAAATAAGCACACAATACCCCGCAAAAGAGCAGTAAAAATTTTTTCATGGAAATAAGTTCAGGTGAATAAAAGTGTTAATGAGCAGATTAACACCCGGCGGGAGGTTCTATAAGACTTGACCTGAACGTTGATAATTGAATTTTATGCAATTGTGGCTCAAACTTCAAAAAGGTATAATTAAAAACGAAACTTATTCTAGCATAAAAAACAGGATCTTCTTCATTCCAAGATGCTTCAGGTAATTCAAAGCTTTCTTCTTCATCTGCAAAATCAGACTCTACGCTTTCGGTAGTTTCAGAATGGATTTGTACGTAAGAAATTTTACTAACCATCCAAACAGGCTGAAAAAAATAGGCCGACCACAATCCAATTGTGGCTAATACAACAAATAGCTTACGTATAATTAATATGTAGTTGAACTTTTTCAAAGAGCCGCAAAGGTAGTCTGCTATTTCAGCATGAATTCTAATAACATTGTTAAAAGTGGTAGTAAATGTGTTTTTAAGGTAGTATACCAAACTACAAAATGCGTGTTTAACGGTATTTAATATCCGTTCAAAACTCGTTTTTTATAAGTTATGCATGCAGGCTCTTGTTGTTATTACTGTTTTGCTGAAACTTTAATACAAAGCCGAGAATTGAATGATCCGAGCTCGTTCATTTTTCGTAATAGAATTGGATAAGCCCCCCAAGTGAAGAGTTGTAAGACCATATTATTACTGGTTTCAGTGCTGATGTTTCAATTGAATGTATTCTCTCAAATTGATACCTTTTTTTATGTTCCTCCTATTCTAAAATTCACGCGCGACTTACCCGAGTTGAATAATGTTCGCTTTCTTTTTTCTACTGAATTTCCAAGTGCTACTGTCACAATTAGAAGTACAGATGGATCTTTTACCCAATCTGTAATTGTACAAAGAGGAGAAGTAGTTACAGTTACCATGCCAAACAATAGTACAATTAATGCGGCATATGGATCACAAGGAAGAAGCATGCCATCTGTTCCACGATCTGATATAGGATTAACCATACGCTCCACACATCCAATTACTGCAATTCAGTTTCAAGATCGAGCAAATAACAGTGATTTAATTACACTGAAAGGAACTAAAGGATTAGGAACAGATTTTTATTGCGGCTCACAAGTGAATCCTACAAATAATCCAACTGCTGCCAGTAATGATGACTTGCATTTTATTGGCATACTAGCAACAGAAGATGGAACTAGCGTTCAAGTAACAGGGAATCCTCATCCATTAAATGGATTTGCAACTCCAGGAACTATTCTACTTCAAAAAGGACAGGGTATTGTATTGCGGAGCAACACTCAAAATGAAACTATTGCAGGAACGCGGATACAATCGAACAAGCCAATAGCAGTTACGTCTGGCGGAAATCATATTAGAAATAGGGCAGTTGCAGGTACAGCTGCAGATGCTGGTATTGATAATCTCATTCCTGCTAATTCAGTTGGTAATACTTATTTTGCTGTGAAAGGGGGTGCTACACAAACCAATGAGTATTTAGTTATTATACCTACTAGTAGTACCACAATCCGTGTAAATGGAGTTTCTGTTGGCGGAACATTAGCTGCAGGACAAGTTTTTGTACACACTTTTCCAAGTGCAGATCCAATTGGCCGAGCATATTTCATAGAACTATCAGCCCCATCTTATGTGTATCAAGTAACAGGAAGAAATAATTCCAATGAACTAGGTATGTGTTTACTTCCTCCTAGTATTTGTACCGGTGCACCATATGTTGCATTTAACCTTATACCGCAGTTTACTCATGAAATGACAGTTATGCTACCTACCGCTTCTGTGCAAAGTTTTCGATTAAATGGAAGAAGTTTACAACAACTAGGTATTACACCAACTCCAATGTCGGCATTGCCAAGCTGGTCCACTTGGAGAATTTTTCAATCGCAACTAGATACAACTAATTTATTTATTGCAGATCAGAGTATGCACGTAAGCCTAAGGGCAACCATGAATGCAACAGGTTTGTTTGGTTATGTATCTGGGTATTTTCAGAACTTAGCTATCTATGATGCTGCAACTGGGTTACCCGTTCCAGATTATTTTGATTTAGGAACAGGATGTCCGGGAAAAACTATTGCAGGCTGTTTTAGAATTGAGAGTTGTGATGCGGTACATCGAATAGATTCGGCATATGCAATAAAAGGTTCAAAAATTGAATGGTTGAATGATACTTGTTATCGTTTGAGTCCACCTAGTTCTGATTATATAGGGGTAGATACAATAGTATTTTATGTTTCAAACAACTTAGGACAAAAGAAAGTTGTATCTGGTATTGCAACATGGCAGGGTGTGGTTACAAAAGCCAGTGCAGGTGATGATCGAATTCTATCAGTAAGAGATACCATACATGTGATAGGAAATTCACTTCCAAATGCAAGTGTTTCATGGCGACAAATAAGTGGACCTAGCACACTTAATTTTAGTCAGCCAAATCAACCTAACTCAATAATAAGTGGATGGCAGGTTGGGGATTATTACTTGGAATATTCTATCAGTACTGTCTGTGGAACAGATAAGGATACTGTTTACATAGGAATGATTTCTTCAAACAATCAAGGAGCAATTTGCACAGTTCAGTTGCCACCCGATTTTATAGAATGTAATAGTTCTGCTGTTGTAGTTGCATCTAACGTTGATTATAGACCTATCTATTCTAATCAACTTTCTTCAAATAGGTATAGTTGGCATATTTCAGGTGGACCCTACAATTATCAAGGAGGCACAGATTCAACCAATGCTTTTCCAAAATTTAAATTAGAGGGAGGAAATATTTATAGAATTGTTTTAACCCTTACAACGCAAGGACTTACTTGTGCTGATACACAATGGGTATATAGAGCAGCTCCGCCTATTGCAACAATCATTGATCCCCCGTCTGTACAATTGTGTAATTGGCCAGATACGATTTGGTTACAGGCATCAACAGTTGGTCCTGTTCAGCAAAGAACATGGACAAGTTCAGGAACAGGATTTTTTATTCAGCCGAATCAAAATGAAACAGGATATATTTTGTCATCATTAGATAAAAGCCTTACATCTATTTCATTTTTCTTTCTTGCTCAAGGTAGAACGAACGGAAATTGTAGTTTTTCAGCGAGCGATACGCTAACGATTTCTATACCAACGTTCAATAAAGCTTTTGCTGGCCTTGACAGAGAGTTGTGCTTACAAGATACTGTTCAGTTACAACCTCAGACACCTCAAGTTGGTGCTGGAACATGGAGGATTTTGCAAGCACCAAATACGCCCATCATCGAAAACAATATTCTTCGCAATCTTGTAGCTGGAAAATATGTGTTAGAATGGCGTGTTGAGAATGGTGTTTGTGGCGCATCAATGGATACTGTGACTATCACATTAGTGTCTCCGCCATCCAAAGCTTTTGCTGGCCTTGACAGAGAGTTGTGCTTACAAGATACTGTTCAGTTGCAACTGCAGATACCTCAAGTTGGTGCTGGAACATGGAGGATCTTACAGTCGCCGAATGCTGCCATAATAGAAAACAATATTCTTCGCAATCTTGTAGCAGGAAGGTATGAGTTAGAATGGCGTGTTGAGAATGGTGTTTGTGGCGCATCAATAGATACTGTAACTATCACAGTAGTCGCTCCACCATCCAAAGCTTTTGCTGGTATTGACAGAGAATTGTGCTTACAAGATACTGTTCAGTTACAACCGCAGATACCTCAAGTTGGAAATGGAACATGGAGGATTTTGCAATCACCAAATACGCCTGTGATCGAGAGTACTGTTTTAAAGAATCTTACAAGCGGAGTGTATCAATTAGAATGGCGTGTTGAGAATGGTATTTGTGGCGCATCAATGGATACTGTAACTATCACATTAGTCGTTCCACCATCCAAAGCTTTTGCTGGTGTTGATAGAGCATTGTGCTTACAAGATACTGTCCAGTTACAACCTCAGATACCTCAAGTTGGAAATGGAACATGGAGGGTTTTGCAAGCACCAAATACGCCCATCATCGAAAACAATATTCTTCGCAATCTTGTAGCAGGAAGGTATGAATTAGAATGGCGCGTTGAAAATGGAGTTTGTGCTGCTTCAATGGATACTGTAATTTTTAAACTACTTGCGCCTATTGAGAATCAAATTTTTCTTAATGATACTATTGTTTGTGCTACTGCTTCATTCAGAGTTCAAAACAAAGCCTTATCAGGTGGAAATGGAATGTATGCAATTACTTGGTATGTCAATAATGACGGAAATGGTTGGAATAAAATAGCAGATTCATCAATTTCATTATCCATGCAAATGACTGGTGAGCGATTAGCGTTGAGAAGAGAAGTGGTAAGTGGTTCATGCACATCAGTAAGCGAAACAAACTTTATTCGACCATTGATTATTCTAGAAAACACTTTAGTTGGAAATCAATCAATTTGTATTGGCGAGCTAGCACAAAAAATTTCAGGGACAGTTAGAACAAATAGCCATCATTCATCACTTAACTTTTTTTGGCAATTTCGAAAATCAGAGCAAGCAGAATGGCAATTGATTCAAGGGGCGAATGATTCTTTTTATATTCCAACATTATCAAGTCAATCAACTTTTTATAGAAGAGCTGTCTATATCAATGGATGTGTAGATACAGTATTTAGCAATCCAGTTTTTGTAGAAGTGTTTGAAGCCTTACAATCAAAAATACTCGTTACTCAAACTAGTATTTGTATTAATCAAGTAGTTGATTCAAACTCAATTAAAAATCAAACAGCTCATCAAAATTTAGCAAGATTCAAATGGTATGTTAATGGAAGTCTTATAGGTCAAAGTCCAACTTTCCCTAGTATGCGAGTATCAGTTGCTGACAGTTTGTTAATTGTACTTGAGACAAGCGACTTAAGAGGATGTGGTAACAGTCGTGATTCGACCACGATCATTATCAAACCTCTTCCTTCAGTAGGGTTGCAGTTTGAACAGCTTAACAATTGTAGTCCAGCAAAAGTAATATTCACTCCAGTTGCTCAACATGCAAACCGACTTATATGGAACTGGGGTGATGGCAGAAATTTGGATACAACCTCAATAATAAATTTTGAGAAAATATTTTTTACAAATAGCCCCCGTGATTTTTCTGTTCAACTCACAGCGTTGAATGACTGTGGTATTGACACTGCCAGTGTTTCGTTTACTGTGCAGCCAAATTTATCTAGGGTTGCAGTACAATTAATGGGAGTTGATAAAAAAGGCTGCGTTCCGTTCACATCTTATTGGAAAAATAATTCAATTGGCGTTCAATCATTTGTTTGGGACTTTGGTGATGGTAGTAAGCGAATAATTAGTGGACAACAGGATACTATATTTCATAAATATGCTGCAGCAGGCAAATATGAAGTAAAGATTTTCGCTCAAACCTCTTGTGGAGACACATTGGTAAAAGAGTATTTATATGTATTTGAAAAACCGAATCTTGATTTTTCATTCACGCCGCAAACAGGTTGTGTAGGTGATACTGTTTTCTTTAATAATAAAAGTGATCAGCAGCTGCAATTTCAGTGGCGATTTCCTAATGGAAGTATTCAGCTGGGATATAATACAAAATATATCTTTAAGGAAGCTGGCCAGTTCCCAGTCACTTTAATTGGATATCAAGCATATGATGACGGTATACGTTGTAGCGATAGTATACAATATGTTGTACCGGTAGTAAGTGGTTTACCAGGAACCATCAATCTGAGTGATACCACCGTTTATTGTGCGCCATTTACTTTTACTTTTCAGCAATTTAATACCGTTGCAAAGCAGACTGTTTGGGATTTTGGATCAGGTTTAAAAGATACAGGTACGATAGTTAGTCATACCTATCAACAAACGGGTAATTATACTACTAGGATGATGGCGATTACAGATGGTGGATGTGTGTATGAAAGAGAGATTAGAATTCAAGTTATTGCACCTGAAGGAGAACTTCAAGCAAGCGCAACTACCTTATGTAATACTCAAGAGTTGAAATTAAGTGTAAACGGAAAACATACATCTAGATATGAATGGAATGATGGTTTGGGTAATATAGTTGTATCAACAAATCCATCAATCAATTTTCAATATAGTCAAGCAGGTTTATATCAGCCTTCTGTTACTTTATTGAATGATGCTGGTTGTCGTGTTCCACTTCAAATCAATAAGCCAATTCAGGTTCAAAAAATTAAAGCAGATTTCCTTGTAGAACAAAAAGCTGTTTGCGATTCAGTTCAGTTACAATTTGAGAACAAAACAAATTCAAATACAGCTTTACAATATGCTTGGAAATTCAATGCGGGAGTTACTTCATCAGTCAAGACTCCTGCTGCTCTGGTTATTACTCAATCTGGTATACAATCAATTCAAATGATTGCTAAAGATGGTCTTGGGTGTGCAGATACTCTTGTGCAAGATATTCCAGTTAAAGTCTATAAAATGCCAAAGGTTCAGGTTAATGCCTTAAAAGATATTTGTGTTGGTGATGTTCAAGAAGTGAAACTATCAATTCAAGCAGATACTTCTCTTCAATCTATCATTTGGCAGTTAAATGGACAAAACAGATCATCTGACACCATATATAAGTCGGTCTTCCAATCACCAGGCTCTCAAACAATTCAAGCTAATATTTCAACTGCTGCAGGATGTACTGTTGAGGTTGAACGAAAATTCTTAGTTAGACCTCTGCCAAGTATTCGTGTACAAGGTGATACAGTTGTCTGTAAAGAACAACCTGTTCAAATTAAAGCAATTGGTGGAGAGCAATATAGATGGCTGAATGCAAGTGCTGTCAGCTGTATTGATTGTCCGACCACCTTAGCTTTTCCATCAGCAAGTGGTTTTGTTAGAGTGAGAGGAACCGACCAATGGGGCTGTACAGCCAATGACAGTATTTATATACATGTTGCACAACCCATTCAAATTCAAACTAAGGATATTGCATTTTGTGAAGGCGGTTCAGGCCAAATAGGAGTCACTGGTGGTCAGCGTTATACCTGGTTACCAACCCAGGGATTAGGTAATCCAACTGCTGCACAAACATCTGTTCGTGTGAATAGGTCCAGTACATTTCAAGTAGTTGGGTATGATCGATGGGGTTGTTATACCGACACATCTCGTGTGCAAGTGATTGTTCAGCCTAAGCCTAGAATTGTTATGAAGCGCGACAGCATTGTAGCAGCTGGTTCGCAGGTTGTACTCCGTGCACAAATCAATAGCCAAAGTCCAGTTGAAACTATACGTTGGTCGCCAGGAGCTTCGCTGTCTTGTACCAACTGTTTTGAACCAATTGCAACTGTGCGAAATGACCAAACATATCAGGTTACAGTCACCAATAGAGATGGCTGTGAGCAAACCGATTCAATTCGATTCAGAACTATTTGTACTCAAGCACAATTATATATTCCAAACACATTTACGCCAGATGGCGATGGATTAAATGATCGTCTAATTGTTCGAGGCACACAAATCACCAAAGTGCTCTCATTTACCATTTTCAATAGATGGGGTGCGGTTGTTTTTAGACAGCAAAACTTTGCACCTAATGATCCAAGCTTTGGCTGGGATGGTACCATTAATGGGAAAAAAGCAGACGCTGATGTATTTGTTGTGCTTTGCGAATTTTTATGCGAGAATGATCGCAAAGTATTGTACAAAGGAAATGTAGCACTGATACGATGAGAAGGATAGTACTGATATGTATATATGGGCTTTTACATGCTGCTAGTGTAATAGGACAAGATTTTACCTTTTCTCAATTTCACGAACAACCGATGTTGAGAAATCCAGCATTGGCAGGTGTATTTACAGGAGAGTTTCGGATGACAGCTATTCATAGAACGCAATGGGCATCTGTTACTATACCCTATGAAACAAGTGCATTGGGACTTGAGTATAAGTTGCCTATGATCGGACAAAAAGATTTTATGACAATTGGACTTCAAACAGTGATGGATGTAGCTGGTGACGTTCGCTTAAAACGATCTATGATTTATCCTGTACTCAATTATCATAAAAGTTTAGACGAATCTTCTAACACATATCTTTCACTTGCATTTATGGGAGGAAGGGTAACTACGCAATTTGATCCAACCAAAGCTACTTTCGATGATCAGTTTGTAAATGGTAGTTTTTCTCCCTCAAATCCAACCAATCAAATTTTTTCAAGCACTGCAACTGGATATTGGGATTTATCTACAGGAATGTCGCTCAGCAGTACTTTAGGACAAAGAGGGGGCAACTGGTATATGGGTGCTGCATGGTTTCACGTAAACCGACCTCGTGTTCAGTTTCTAAATCAAAATGAAGGCTATCAGGTTACTGATAGATGGATGGCTAATATTGGAATCTCCTTACCGCTGCAAGCACATACACGCATACAGGCTTATGCCGATTTTATGCGACAAGGAAGCCAACAACAACTATTTATTGGAGGTATGTATCAAATAGCTGGTGCAAATTGGGAAGATGATCCATCTTGGGTTTTTTCTGTAGGGAGTTTTTATAGATGGAAAGATGCAATTGTACCTACTGTAAAAATTGACTTGCCATCCATAAGTTTTGGCGTAAGCTACGATGTCAATATTTCTAGTTTAAGTGTAGCTTCTGGATACAGAGGCGGTTTAGAAATTACCGCACAATACAGGGGCTTTTTGAGCAATCAAAATAAGGACCTTATGAAAATGCGCTGCGTACGATTTTAAAAATTACAACTGTCCAGTTAGTCGCTTCATTTCAATATCTGCAAGTTTTGCAGCATGATTCAAATTGATTAATCTGAATGCAGCGTTTTCAAAACTTTGCTGAGCAGCGCGTACTTCGAGGATTGTGGCTTGTCCAAGTGAAAACCTTTGCAAAACCAATTCATTCAAAGATTTCGTCATTTCAAAATTTTGCTGTTCAGTTGTTATTTGTTGAACTGCATTTTGATAAGCTTGGTAAACTTTTACAATAGAAGCTTCTAATAATTGACGCGTATTTTGTTCTTGAATTTTAGAAGATGTTGCAGCTAGTTGTGCGGATTTTTCTTGGCGCTTCGCTTGACTGCCGTTATAAATTGGGACCTGTAAAGCCAATCCTGCAAATGGACCAAAGTTTTGGTTTAACAGGAATAAACCTGCAGCACTTTGGTTTCTATTGTAATTATAGCCTGTATTAAATCGAAGGATTGGATATTTTTGGCTCGTTGCTTCTTTCACCAACCATTCATTTACTTGAACGAGCTTGTTGGCTGTAGCTAATTGTGGGTTGTTAGAAATTCCGCCAATAAGCTGTTGAATGGAATAAGTATTCTTATGTTCAAATAAAGTATCGGCTGGAACAAATGCATTCGTAGGATCTTCCTGAAGTAAATTTAATAAATCAACTTTCGTTTGTTGTAAAAGTAATTCCTGCGTTTGAAGCTCTTGTTTGCGTTGGTTCAAATCAATCTGTGCTTGTAATAAATCTGCTTGGTTAGCCAATCCAACTTCTTTTCTCGATTCAATAATTTGTACTTGTTGTTCGGAGAATAAAATGGTTTGGCGAAGTGCACGCAAAAAGTACTGCAGACGCACAATATCATAATAACGACTGCTGGTGTTTGCAACAACTTCTTGAATTTGAAAACGCAATTGTTCTTCAGAGAGTTTTTCTAACTCTTCCAAGCGTTCTCTTTGTGCATATACTCTCTTGCCATTATATACAATAACCGAAGCCTGTAGACCAACATTTAGGTTGTTTGCTGGAGCTGCATCTCTTTTAATTGTATTTCCATTGTTTAATTGCTGGTTAATGCTTATTGAGTTTTGTATATCTGAAGCATTCAAAGAAACAGTAGGAAGTGCACCCGTAGCACCTAGATAATTATTATTGTTGCTAATTGCTAACTCATTTTTAGCAAGTTGAATTTGCAAGTTTTGCAATAAAGCTTTTCCAACTACTTCATCGAGTTTTCTGGCTTGTGACCAAGCAACTGTTGTTGTGATTAGGCTAAAAAAGAAAAAAACGTACTTCATGTAGACGTGAAATTACTAAGAACCACATCGCACCAAAAAAAATATATACCAGTGGTGTTATTGCACTAAAGTACCCACATTCATTCCCTGCACAACTTGAAGCAAATTGCCGGGTTTGTTCATATCGAATACAATGATAGGCAGTTTATTTTCCATGCATAGCGTAAATGCCGTCATGTCCATCACCTTTAGGTTCTTAGATATACATTCTTGGTAAGAAATCTTTTCAAATCTGGTAGCGTCTGGAACTTTTTCTGGGTCAGCTGAATAAATACCATCTACCCGAGTTCCTTTTAAAATAACATCTGCTTTTACCTCTACAGCTCTGAGTGATCCAGCGGTATCGGTTGTAAAATAGGGGTTACCCGTGCCAGCACCGAAAATAACCACGCGCCCTTTTTCAAGGTGACGAATAGCGCGTCTGCGGATATAAGGTTCTGCAACCTGCTCCATATTAATGGCGCTTTGTAAGCGAGTAAATACGCCTACTTTTTCAAGCATGGCCTGCATAGCCATACCATTAATAACGGTAGCAAGCATACCCATATAATCGCCATGAGCTCTTTCAATACCACTTTCAGCTTCGTTCATACCTCTATATATATTACCACCGCCAATTACAATGGCTACTTGAACTCCCAAGTTGGTTACTTCCTTAATATCGCGGGCATATTGTTCAATAATTGTTGGATTAAACGGTTCAAAACCATTCTCTTTATTGCCCATTATGGCTTCTCCGGATAGTTTCAGCAAAATTCGGTTGTACTTGGGTAACATGAGGGTATTATTTGTGGCGCAAGATACTGTAAAGGGTTCATTTCTTCGAACACTATTACATTCTGCTTGCAATCAGTTAGTTGTGACCTGAAAAATTTAGCTCTTAACAATCATTGGCCACAGCATATATAAAGAACCTAGTAGGCCAGTAAAAATCATCCAAGAAACAATATTTAAAAATTGTACCAGCAAAGCATAAAAAAAGTTAGAGGCACTTTTTCTTTTCATCCACCCATGGTAGGCCCAGGCAAAGTAGATACATTGGAAAAAAAGTGTTAGAAAACTTATGGTAGCATAATGTTTGGGTTCTAAAAAAAATGCTTGTATGGGCACCATGATAAGCGACATAAACAAGCCAAGACTTCCCGTTATAAAAGTCATAGCCACTAAATGCTCAGCGAAGTAAAGCTTTCGCCGTCTATACATGAGCCACATGGCTAATGCAGAAATGGGGACGGACCCTAACAATAAAATTTTTGATTGCGTTCTAAAAAATGTATTCATTTTATTAGAGCGTTCCTGTACTTCAACTGATAATGCGACATTACTTTTTTTTACCCCCTCTGTAAAGTCAAAATCTTTATAGGGCTTGAAAGTCGTATTCATAAAAAGTGTGAAGCCACCAACCAGAACAATAAATGTAAATGGATTAAAATACTTTTTTCTTTTAAATCCATCTATATACTCAAACAAAACCTTTCCTGGCGATTTGAATAACTCAAGTATTAGCAGAAAAATACCTTTATCTGCATGAGTAAATGCATGCATCATTTCATGAAAAAAATGAGGCAAAGTAAATCTGTGCACATGGCTTTGTTGTCCGCATGCACTGCAAAATTTGGGGTTGTTTGCTAAATTGGCTCCGCAGTTGTGGCAAGTTGCATGTTCAGAACTCATAGAACCAAAATACAAAACTTTTGTTAGCTTACGGTTATGAATCGATTGCAAGTTTGGTTTCTATGGTTGGCATTTGCCTTTATGATTGTGATGAATGTGTTAGCCAATGCATTGCCAATCAATGGAATGAATACAGGTGAGGTTTCTGCTTTGTTTACAAATAGGTTTGTTCCCGCGGGATTTACCTTTTCAATTTGGAGCGTCATATATATAGGGCTATTGATAGGAACAATCTACATTTCAAGATTTGGTGTACTCATGCCGCTATCTTTAGTTAAGGCAATTCAGTGGTCGTTTATATTGAATGGATTATGGATTTTGGCTTGGCATTACTTGCAAATGACGGTTTCTGTGTTCATTATGCTTGGGCTTCTTTTTGTATTAACCAAAGCGGCACTTTTAAGCTTACAAGCACACAAATCTTTGGGTATTCCTGTCCGTATTTATTTTTCATGGATTCTTGTAGCTACTATTGCCAATATAGCTGCTTGGCTAACAGGATTAGGTTGGGATGGTTCACCATTAGAAGGTTGGATGTGGAGCGCTGCAATGATGGTGATAGCAACCTGTCTTTCTGCTTTTTTGATTTTACGAAAAGGAATGTATGAATCAGGATGGGTGTTAATATGGGCGTTGTTTGGAATAAGAGCAGCACAAGGATCTTTTCATTCTGTCTTAATGACTCTGCCCCTTGTACTGATGGGTGTATTATTGTTTGTGAATTTGTACAAGATTTCTATATCAAAAGCAGCTGCATGAAATCCTTATTTTATTCTACAGCAAAACTTTTAACTGTTCCATGTGCCATACTTCCCATGCTACTTGCTGTATCGTCGTTTATGAGTATGAATGAAGGTGGCATGCTATTTAAAAACGATTATTTTTTCTTCGGGCTTTTTTATATTATATACTCTGTTGGACTTTGGCAGGGATATCAACAACACAAACAGGTTATAACATGGTTCGTATTTTTTATCCATTTGCTAGCGCTAATAACCTTTGTTTTAGCCGAATCAGATGTATTTGGATATATTGCTGTTTTTGCGCTAATACTAACTTCTGCGACACAACAATACCACAGAATGAAATTTCAAGAGTGTTCAATTTGTGGATGAATCCAATCTGTGATTAACCAACAATCCTCAGTTTTGCATATTGTAACATAATCTTCTTTTCTCCATTCAATTCAAAACGAACGGTTGCTATAGGATTATGTGCACTGCCCTCTAATTGAACTACTTCTCCAAAACCAAACTTTTGGTGTTCTACTCTTTGTCCAACTGCTAAATCGCTGGTATCACTCGCCTCAAAATTTCCTGATGGTATATGTGGAACAACTTTTGGAGGTGTGGGTGGAGCTAAGTAAGAAGGCTTTTCAGATCCGGTTTTTTTGCCTGGAGGTGGACCATATCTTCTTTCAGTTTTTTGGGTATCGTTATAGTCACCAAATCCTCTTTGCATTCTTTGAAAAGCCGATCCCATTTGTCCAAAATTATGTTGGCTTCTACCCACTCCACCAGCGTAAGATTGATCTACTAATTTTTCTGGCATTTCATGAATGAACCGACTTGGATCATTTTGCACAAGGCTTCCAAATCTATAGCGTGTATTTGCATAAGTCACCCATAAATGTTTTCTTGCTCTTGTAATAGCAACATAAAATAACCTCCGCTCCTCTTCTAACTCTTCGCGCGATTGCATAGAAATGGCGTTGGGGAATAGGTTCTCTTCTACACCTACTAAAAACACACAGTCAAATTCCAATCCTTTTGCAGCGTGAATCGACATTAGCTTTACTACATCAGGGTCGTTTTTATCGTCATCTGCGTCTGTTAGTAAAGTAATTTGTTGCAAATATGATCCCAGCGATTTGTTAATTAATTCTCCATCTTCAGTGTCAGGCGTTTCTGTCCACTCCTTGATACTATTCAATAACTCTTGAATGTTTTCATAACGAGCAATTCCTTCTGCAGTTTTATCATTGAAAAGCTCTTTTACAAGTTTAGTATGTTCACCCACCATGCGCGCTACATCATAAGCATTTTGCTGGTTCAACATTGTTTGGAAATATTGAATCATTTGTACAAACTGTTGCATGGCTTCAAGCGTTCCACCTTTAAATCCTGCAGCACCAGCTCTTTGAAGTACTTCCCAAAAGGTTAAATCGTTTTGGTTAGCAAACAGTAAGCACCTTTCTAAGGATGTTTTCCCAATACCTCTTGCTGGATAATTGATGATTCTTTTGAGTGCTTCTTCATCACGTGGATTTACTATTACACGTAAGTAAGCAATAAAGTCTTTAATTTCTTTTCGTTGATAAAAACTCACTCCTCCAAAAATTCTGTAGGCAATACCCATTCTACGGAGGCTTTCTTCAAATGCACGGCTTTGCGCGTTGGTTCTATAAAGAATAGCAAAATCTTTATTAGAAAAATGGTTTCTTAGTTTTTGCTCTTGAATGCTATCGGCAATAAATTTTCCTTCATCATTATCCGTCATGGTTCTTACAAGACGAATTTTTTCCCCAGTAGGATTTTCAGTCCAAAGATTTTTTGCAATCTGACCTTTGTTGTTGCGTATTACTTCATTTGCAACTTCTAATATGCTTGCTGTGCTTCTATAGTTCTGTTCCAGCTTAACCACTTTTACATCTTCGTAGTCTTTCTGGAATTGTAAAATATTCTCAATAGTTGCACCTCTAAAGCTATAAATGCTTTGCGCATCGTCGCCCACCACACAAATATTTTCATGTACGGCTGCCAATAGTTTGGTAATTTGATATTGCACCGGATTTGTATCCTGATACTCATCAATCATAATATACCTGAACTTATGTTGGTATTTGTACAATACTTCGTTGTGAAAACGGAGTAGTTCATACATTTTAAGCAAGAGGTCATCGAAATCCATGGCCCCATTTTTAAAGCATCTTGCAGCATAAGCTTGATAGATGGCACCAATTTTGGGACGATTCGCTCGTTGATCTTCTTGTTGCAGAAATGTATCCTGTACATATTCGTCCGCTGTTACTAATGCATTTTTAGCTGCTGAAATGCGGTTATGTACAATATTGGGTTTGTAGGTTTTATCATCAATACCCATTTCTTGCATGACTGCTTTTATAACAGAGCGACTATCATCTGTATCGTAAATAGTGAAATTCGCCGGATAACCAATTCTGGTTGCCTCTGACCTCAGAATTCTTGCAAACACACTGTGAAAAGT
>ERZ1066133.163-NODE-163-length-36398-cov-8.173569_pt1 | contig 36398 bp, 34 predicted proteins | sample MGYA00382780_ERZ1066133 | MGnify/ENA primary metagenome ERZ1066133 (study PRJEB33369, sample SAMEA5778363) | biofilm metagenome | biome: Industrial cooling water; feature: Water cooling tower basin; material: Biofilm | place: United Arab Emirates | collected... | reverse complement strand
CTTTGGTTTGCAGGGTATGGGTTAACTGTGTTGGCGGGAAATAGTCATATTCAATGGCATATCCAGGTCTGAACATCCTACAATTTTCAAATCCGGGTACTAGTCGTAGCGCTTGTAATTGTACATCTTCTGGTAAAGAAGTTGAAAATCCGTTGACATAAATCTCTACCGTATTCCATCCTTCGGGCTCAACAAAGAGCTGGTGCCTTTCTCTATCGGCGAAGCGGTTGATTTTATCTTCAATACTTGGGCAATAACGAGGCCCCACTCCTTCTATTCGACCCTGGTACATAGGACTTCTATCGAATCCGGTTTTTAAAATTTCGTGTACTCCTGCATGGGTATAGCTGATGTGGCAACTTCTTTGTTGCTCTGGTCTAATTTTTTCTACGGGTAAATAGGAGAAGCCAACCACTTCATCATCTCCCTTTTGTTCTTCCATTTTGGAATAGTCGAGGCTTCTTCCATCTATTCGTGGGGGCGTTCCTGTTTTGAGTCGGTCCGATTCAAATCCCAATGCAACCAGCTGTTCGGTAATTCCTGTTGCGGCTTTCTCAGAAATTCTCCCCCCTCCCAGTTGCTTTTCTCCAATATGTATAACCCCATTCAAGAAGGTTCCGCTGGTAACCACCACCGCCTTAGAACGAATGGCGTGTCCCAGTCCGGTGATAACCCCAACAGCACGATGCTTTTCAATAATTAGTTCCCGCACCATATCCTGGTAGAAATCCACGCCTGGTGTTTGCTCCAGCATTTCTCTCCAAGTAGCAGCAAAAAGCATACGATCGTTTTGCGCCCTTGGACTCCACATAGCGGGACCTTTGGAGCGATTAAGCATCCTAAATTGAATTGTGCTTTTATCGGTTACAACACCACTATACCCACCCATTGCATCTACCTCCCGCACAATTTGTCCTTTTGCAATTCCGCCCATAGCTGGGTTGCAGCTCATTTGTGCAATGGTTTGCATATTCATGGTTATGAGCAACACCCTGCTACCCATATTTGCCGCTGCTGCTGCTGCCTCACAGCCAGCATGACCAGCACCCACTACAATGACATCGTATTCTGGAAACATATTTGGAACTTAAATATTGTTGCAAAGATAGCAGTCAGATGGCTGCCCCGCTTTCGAAAATGGATATGCTCCACGTGGAACATGCCGCTTTATTCTTGGGCAATTACTTGAAATGTTCCACATGGAACATTCATTATCATTGTTTACAGGCAAGGTCTTGAACCCATACAAACAAGGATTCATTCTGCTTCCATCCCAATCCTATTTCTACCATTTGTGGGTTTAAAAGATTCTTTCTGTGCCCAAGAGTAGGAATGTCTATGTCGAGGTACAATAAAACCAAGGAAAGGGCCACAGCCTGACTTCCAATAGAGATGTTCTCGGCGGCACACTTTTGAATACCCGCCAGGTTCATGCGTTTAGAAAAACTGATCCCTTTTGAATTGGTGTGGCTCGGCTGCTGCGGATTTTTCCAAAGATCTTCGGCGTGCTCCTGGGCCAGTCTTTGTAGAGTTAAATTAATTGAAAACGGGGGAAGTGATGGGGTTTGCTCAAGGTCCCTTTGAAGAGAGGCCGACTCCTTGGTTTTAAGAAAAGGATACACCCGAATGATGGGTGACACAACGCTGTCCCAAAACCTTTTTGGATAAACACGGGCATAATTCATTAGGCGAAATCCCGTTTGCAATTCGGTTGGCCAAGCCTCAAATCCCGTTTGTTCTTGGGCTTGGAGCCATATATGAGCTGGCATTTGAGGTAGTGCAGGCAGCGGTTTAGGGGTAAATTCTTGGGTAGAAAACTGTGCACGAACAGAAAGGTTCATGCCCAAAAAAAGAAGAATAAGGTACACAATCGAGCGCATAGTGTGCTAAACAAACTTTTTAAACCATCGTTCGAGGGCCTGGTCCTCTCTGGCTCGCATGGCCTTTTTTGCGGCGGCGGATCCATCTTTGTAGCCGCAGAGGTGTAATAGCCCGTGAACCATTACTCGTAGCAGCTCCGTTTTATAGGGCGTGTTCATAGTGGCCGCATTGTCGCGCACACGGTCTGTGCTTATGTAGATCTCCCCTTCTATCACTTCTTTATTCTCAGACAAACCAAAGGTGATGATGTCTGTATAGTAGTCGTGTTGTAGAAAACTTCTGTTCATTTCAAGCAGATAGTCATCGCTACAAAAAACATAGTCGAGCTGTTGCCATTTCTTTTTTTCTCTTTTTGCTTCAGCCCTTAACCACGCTTCAACAAGCTCTTTTCCTCGGATGCCGGGCCTACTATCGGCGTTGAACCAATTCATTGTTTTCATTGCTCCAAATTTCGTAACAAAATGCGGTATTTCGAGGCTACTTTTGTACAACATTATTACATCTACCATGAAGCGATTGAGTGAGTTGGGCGTTGGACAAAGCGGGGTAATTGACTCTTTTGAAAAAGATGAGATTTTCATTAAGCTTATGGAAATGGGCTGCGTTCCTGGTGAACCAGTAAAAGTAGAGCAGATTGCTCCTTTGGGTGATCCCATTTCTATTTCCGTTGCGGGATATAATTTGAGCCTTCGCCTCAATGAAGCAAATAGTATTTTCGTTCAAACCAACGAACTATAAAAATGGAAATTGGATTGTACTTTGGTTCTTTCAATCCCATTCATATTGGACATCTACTTATTGCTAACCACGTATTGAATCATTGCTCGGTCGATCAGGTTTGGCTGATTGTGTCTCCACAAAATCCACTCAAGAACAAACAAGGCCTCCTCAACGAATACCAGCGCTTGCATTTAGCGAAGCTAGCAACGGAAGCCGATGAAAGAATTCGGGTAATGGATGTGGAGTTTAAATTGCCCAGACCCTCCTACACCATCGACACGCTTACTTATTTATCAGAGAAATATCCTGAAAACAAATTCAAGGTCATTATGGGCAGCGACAGCTATCAAAACCTTCCGCGCTGGAAAAACCCAGAATTGATTCTACGTGATTATGCTGTATTGGTATATAAAAGACCCGGATTTGAGGTGGTTATTCCTAAAGAACAGGAATCTGTGGTTACAATTTTGGATGCCCCCTATTTAGATATTTCGGCAACACAGATCAGAAAAAGTCGTCAAGAAAGAAAAAGCATCCGTTATTTGGTGCCGGATGCTGTTCGGGAAGAAATTGAAAGAAGTGGATATTATTTACAAGGCTAGTTTGCCTTCTTTTTAAATACTGGTACTGTGCTACAGGGTTCTCCGTACATAATGCTCTTAACAACAGGTCTAAGCATAGAAGTGATATAGAAATAAGCAGAAGCAGGAATGGGGGTTTCGCCACATCCTTTTACTACAACTCGTTGATCCTTATATGTTTCTTGATCAACCTGTTTGATTTGTTGAATTAAAAAAGCTTCTCTCGTTTGTTCTTCACTTCCAAAATGGATAAAGGCTGAAAATGGCTCTAAGTAGCTGACAATCAACATATAAGCCCAAACAGGAATGATTGCGTCTACTGAACAGGTAACCGCCACAACACGGTCTTGATATTTTGTCCAATCGTGCTCTTGCAAGGCCTTACGAAAATCTTTTTCTTTTAAAATCAATCCCATAAAAAGGTAGTCCTTGATATCGAATACCAAGATCTCTCCTTTGGGTAAAAAGGTTTCTAAGTCGAGGGTAATAAGTCCGCTCTCTGCTACTTTATTTACAAAGGTTTCCTGCATAGCAACAAAATCAAGCGTAAAATTAGGAAAGAGTTGCTTGGTGACTGTTTCGCATTACGAAAGAAATACAGGCGATCGCAAAGCAATAAAAAAAGCTGCCCCTATGAGAGAGCAGCTTTCAAAATATTCAGCGTTCTAATTAATAAAACATAAAGCGATTGTCTTTAATGTTGGCGACTTTCTTCAACGACTCAAATCCGCGGAATGCAGCCATTCTTTGAGACTGAATTAATCCTTGACGAATATTATCGCTTTCATTACCCAACATAGGTTTAGCAGCAATCGTTTTTCCTTGTACAAAGAAAACACCAGCATTACCTGTAATTGGACTGCTAACTTTTCCTTGTAACTCTTTATTGAATCCAGCTCCGGCCACTTTTGACTCTGCACCAATACCTGGAATAAACGGAGTACCAAAACTTACACTGTCGGCAAGCATTACATCGGTGTTGTAATTCTTTGCTATTTCGGTTAAAGTAGTCCCTTTTGCTTTCGCAATTATTTGTTGCGCTTTCTTTTCATTACGAATATAATTCTCAACCATAAATTTAGCATCGCCTACCGCTAGTGTTCCCTTTTTATTGATTGCTGTAACCAAGGCAACTATATATCTGTCACCCACTTCAATTGGCTCACTCACAGCGCCGTCCTTACTTTCGTAAATCCAACGAACCAATTGTCTACTATTACCTAAGCCTGCAATAGTGAAGTCGTTTTTCTTGATATCAACTCCAAACATAGTTGGAAGATTGTTCTTTTCAGCTTCATCCTCAAATTGCTTTTTGTTTTTAGCTTTTGCTGCAAATTGAGCAGCAGCCGTATTTGCGTTACCAACAGTTTCATTGCTAGCATTAATTTGCTTTCCTAGATAAGCAATTTTATAAGCAGGCTGAGGGTTTCTGTGACCTAATACTTCAATGTAGTGGTAGCCAAAATTAGTTTTAACCACTCCTTTTGTACCAACAGGATTATCAAAACTGAAGTCGTTGAATTCTGTAACCATTCTACCTTGCTCAAAGAAATCATACACACCGCCTTTATCCTTACTGCCGGCATCTTCTGAGAAACGAACACACAAATCATCAAAAGACTGGCCAGATTTTACCAAAGCCGCAATACTATCAGCAAGCTTTTTAGCTTCTTCATCAGAACGTTTTGGTTGTTGTGTTGCTGCATCAACAGTTCCAATTAAGATATGACGAACTTTTGCACTATCAGGCCAAACTTTAGTTCCTAATAATTTTGCCATTACATAGTTATCGCCATCTAAATATGGACCAAAAACCTGTCCAACAGATAGTCTTAAAATTGAATCTTTATTGGGTACTTGAATTTTATTCTTACTAAAATAACTATCATAAAAAGGCATTTCAGAACCAACCCTTCCTAAAAAAGCTTTTGCGTCAGAGGTGGAAACAAATTCGTTTTTTAAAGCCATTACAGCATTCAAAGCTTCTAAAGAATCTTGGCTAGTTGGAGCAGCACTAAAGTAGGTGTATATAATATTACGAACTTCTTCTTCCCTAGTATATTCTTTAGCTCTTTTTTTGATATATGCTTGAATATCTGCATCAGTAACTTTTATAGAAGAGTCACTAACTGTTTGGTAAGGCACCATAACATACTCGAAGCTCGCAGTAGCACTATTATCCGCCATCATTTTATTCATCATCCATGAAGGGATAAAATCATTTTTTTGCACCAAGGCAACAAACTTGTTTCTTTTTGCATTTTCAAGAGCGGGTTCGATGTAGTATTTAGCAATTGTGTTTTGCTGCTCTGCGTTTTTTGATTTCTTTATTTGATCCAGTGCCTTTTTAGCGTCCTCCACTTTAAAAATACCTGTTTCAGGGTCTGTAAATTCTTGACGAAAAGGGGAGTTTTCTCCAAAAAGAACCTCATCCAATTCCTTTTTACCTATTTGAATACCCAACTTTTCAATTTCTTCACCAGTTACCAAACGATCTACTTCTTGGTTCCAAACGCCCGATAATATTTGGTCTCGCTGAAAACCTTGAGCACCATACATTCTTTCTTGCATGCTCACTTTTTCTTCAAAATCGGCTCTTTCAATTTTCTGACCGTTTACACTTCCTAAATCATTCATATCGCTCATTCCTCTCCCTCTACTAAAAGAAGAATCTTGTAAAATGAAAGCTATTAATGCTAATGCAATAATGGCAAAAATGATCCAGGCCCCTTTGTCACGAATACTTTGAATAACAGACATATATTAATATTATAATTAAGTACACCTATCCCAAAATGGGATGGGACGCAAAAATAGGGGAAATCCTTTTTCCACAATCTGTGTAAAAATTAGAATAACCAATATTTTCAACTAAACAAAAAGCTGACTAGAAAAGGATCTCCATCATTTTCCACATGTCATTGTGGAAACAAGGTAAAAACGGTGAATAAGTACAAGATCCTTTCGAGAGAATTGTGAAAACGAAAGGAATATCTTCCTTTTGAAAAGAGGGTCCTTTTTCTTAGTCGATCCTTTTGTTAAAAATTTTTCCATCTTAACCTAACGTGAATTTCTGTGTATAAACTTTTGTGAATTTGTGTATTCTAAAAAACGAAACGAGTGGAAAACCAGAGAATATTTAAGTAAACAAAGTATTAACTGTGTGAATTATTTTGTGAATAAGCCAATTGCTGTAAAGGATAATTACCTTTGCTCCTTGTGAATAATCAATTTATCAACATATTCACACCACTAATAATAGTAAGATTTTATAAATAAATAGATTATTAAATACAATTACCTGAGTTATGAACATCGATTTAGCAATAGAGCAATTAGATAAAAGAGGTTTCTTAGATATTGAAGTTCCAGCTACGCTCGATGTGTTTGCAGAGATAGAAAGATTAAAAGTAGAAAAGAACGCCATTATATTGGCTCACTACTATCAGGAGCCAGATATTCAGGATGTAGCAGACTATATTGGGGATAGTTTAGGTTTAGCACAAAAAGCAGCGCAAACTTCTGCTGATATGATTGTTTTTGCAGGGGTTCATTTTATGGCGGAAACAGCAAAAATTCTAAATCCTACTAAAAAAGTCCTATTACCAGATCTTAAAGCAGGCTGCAGCCTAGCAGACAGTGCCCCTGCTAGGTTATTTAAAGCTTTTAAGGATAAGCATCCAGATCATCTTGTAGTGTCTTATATCAACTGTACAGCCGATATAAAGGCATTGAGCGATATTATCTGTACAAGTAGCAATGCAAAAGCCATCATAGAATCTATTCCAGAGGATCAACCCATTCTTTTTGCGCCAGATAAAAATTTAGGAGCTTATTTGAATAAACAAACAGGAAGGAATATGCTCTTGTGGAATGGGGCATGTATGGTTCATGAAATATTTAGTTTAGAAAAAATAACACGACTCAAGGTTCGTCATCCAGAAGCAAAGTTTATAGCCCATCCAGAATGTGAGGAGGCTGTTTTGAATTTGGCAGACTATATTGGTAGTACGACTCAATTACTAAAGTACACACAGGAAGATTCAGCCAATTCTTTTATTGTAGCTACCGAAACAGGTATTCTTCATCAAATGGCTATTAGTAGTCCAAATAAAACATTTATTCCAGCGCCACCAAACAACAGTTGCGCTTGTAATGATTGTCCACATATGAAACTCAACACTTTGGAAAAACTATATCTCTGCATGCAATACGAACTTCCCGAGATTCATATGGAAGAATCACTCAGAATTCAGGCAAAAAAGCCAATTGATAGAATGTTGGATATTAGTAAAAAAGCGGGTTTAATTGGTTAATCATCTATCACTATAAATTCTATCCAACAGCAATCAAGGAATGATTAACTTAGTACCGATGAACCCTTCTCATTTTATAAGAAGAATTTTTTGTCTGTTTATATCCCTCAGTTTCATTTGTTCTGTTGCTGTAGCGCAGGATGCAAATGTATTTTTTCAACGAGCAACACAAAAACTGAATCAAAAAAATTATGCTGGCGCTTTGGCTGACTACAATAGAGTAATTGAAGTTGATCCAGCATTTGAAAATATTTATTTCAACAGGGGTATTGTAAAGCGACTCCTTAAAGATTATACAGGAGCATTAGAAGATTTAAATATTGCAGCTGAGGATAGTCCCCTAGATGCTGACATATACATGAATCGTGGTGTTGTTAAAGGATTACTGAATGATTATAAAGGAGCAATTGATGATTATTCGAAAGCTTTGGAATTAAACCCACAAATGGCATCTGCATATTTTAATCGTGGTATTGCTAAGGATCAAAATAAAGATTATACTGGTGCACTACAAGATTATAATCGTGCAGCAGAAATGATGCCTACCAATGCCGATGTATTTTTTAACAGAGGTGTAGTAAAAGCTATTTTTGGAGATCCAGATGGTGCAATTAATGATTACACCAGAGCTATTGCTTTACGCAATCAATTTTGGAATGCCTACTTTAATAGAGGAATGGAATATGCAAAAAAGCAAGATAGAACGGCTGCTATTCGAGATTTCACTTCTTGTATACAATTTCAACCAAGTTTTGCTAGTGCCTATTTTAGTAGAGGGTTAGAAAAAAGCTATATGGGCGACTGTTCTGGAGCCATCAACGACTATACACAAGCGTTACGATTAGAGCCAAGAAATGCCGATGTGTACTATAACAGAGCTATTTGTCGTGCTCAAAACAATGATAAAAATGCTGCATTAGAAGATTATAATAGAGCAATTGAAATAAATTCAGAGCTGCAGAATATTTTTTTTAATAGAGGTATCATTAGAAGCAACTTAAACGATTTTAATGGAGCTATTATTGACTTTGATAAGGCCATATCAAAAGATCCGAACAATGCCGATATATTTTATAATAGAGCTATTGCAAAAAGGAACATTGGAAATTATACAGCGGCAGCTCAAGATTTTGATAAAGCTATTCAACTAAAGCCAAACCAAGCCGATATTTATCTCAATAGAGCATATAACAAAAGTTTTCAAGCAAATACACAAGGGGCCATTGACGATTTCAGTAAAGCAATTAGTATGAACGCTAATTTGTGGGATGCCTATATTGGAAGAGCACAAGAATATGAGAAAAAAGAACAATGGCGCCAAGCTGAAGAGGATTTGAATAGAGTAATAGCACAACAAAGTAGAAATGCATATGCATATTTTGTGCGGGGACTGATAAAAGCAAAACAGCGAGACTCTATTGGAGCAATAGCCGATTATACAACATCTTTGAGTATTCAGAACAACAATGCCGATGTGTACTTTAATAGAGGTATTGAAAGAAGCAAACAGAAAAACTACAGAACAGCAATAGAAGATTATTCAGCAGCCATTAGAATTAATCCACGATTAGCAGGGGCCTTTTATAACAGAGGAATTGCAAAAGCAGCATTAAATGATTTTAATGGAGCATTACAAGATTATAACAGAGTGGTGCAATTGAACCCTGATGCAGAAAATATTTATTTTAATAGAGGAATAGAAAAAAATAGAACCAATCAGTTTGCTGCTGCAATCAACGATTTTAATATGGCTTTGAATAAGGACCCTAATAACCCCGATATTTATTTAAACAGAGGAATATCAAGAAGCTTGTTAAAAGACCATAGAAATGCAATAAGTGACTATAGCAAGGCTATTGAAATGGATGCAGATCATGCAGAGGCATATTATTATAGAGCAATTTCCAGAAGAGCTGTTGGTGAATTAGCAGGTGCCTGCGAAGATGCAACTAGGGCGCTTTCTTTAGGCAATGACAAAGCAAGATTTATGAAAGCAGAGCTTTGTAAATAAATATGTTGTTGGGTATTCATCATATTGCCATTATTTGCTCGAATTATGAAATCTCTAAAAAGTTTTATACAGAGATATTGGGACTAACAGTTATACGAGAAGTGTATAGAAAAGATAGGAATTCATATAAACTTGATTTAGCCCTCAACAACCAATATGTAATTGAACTCTTTTCATTTCCCAACCCCCCAAATAGACCAAGTAGACCAGAAGCAAGCGGATTGAGACATCTTGCTTTTAAAGTGAATGATATAGAATCAGTTTGTAAAACACTACAAGAGAAAGGGTTTATCTCCGAACCAATTAGAATAGATCCATATACCAAAAAAAAATATACTTTTTTTCAAGACCCAGACGGGTTACCGATTGAACTATATTCTGAATAAATGAGTACATTCACAATATGTCAAACACAATAAGAAACATACTAATTGTTATTGTTGGCTGTATTGCAGGAAGTATTATTAATATGATTCTAGTAAATACAGGAAATATATTAATACCGCCACCTGAAGGATCAGATTTAAAAACAATGGAGGGATTAGAAAAAGCGATGTTGCTCATGGAGCCCCAACATTTTATAATGCCCTTTTTAGCGCATGCCATAGGGACCCTAACAGCCTCGTGGATAATTGCAAAGTATGCAGCATCTGCTCATATTTGGTGTGTATTAGTAGCCGTCCTGTTTTTTTTCTTAGGAGGATTTTACATGACTACCATTTTATCTGCACCGCAATGGTTTGAAATAACAGACTTGCTGGGAGCTTATTTTCCAATGGGTGTTCTTGGTTATTGGTTAGGAATAAAAAAGAAAGAAAAATGAAAACTTACGTAACCGTTGTTTTGCTATCCTCTTGTTTGTTGAGTTTTTTTCACAGCGCAAGTGCACAAAAATTTGAAAGCTATCGACTTCTGGCAGATACTATTTGGAATTCAACAAATTTAGGATATGAAAGACCACTACAAATTCATGTTCCACTTGAATATCAAAAAGAAAATAATCAAAGGAAGTACCCTGTTATTCTAATATTTGATCAACAAAATAAAAGAGCCTATCAATATTTATTATCAACCATAGATTATTTAACCAGTGTTGATCAAATGCCCGCATCAATTATTGTTGGCGTTCAATCGAATGAATTAAATAGATACTATGAAACACAACTGATACAAGCAGACCCTTTAGCAAAGGGCGTACAAAACGAACAGTTTATTATTAAAGAGCTACTACCCTGGCTACAAAACAGTCTACAAGGATCAACATTTACCATGTTAATGGGTCATTCTCGGTATGGTTTTTTTACAACACATCTTTGGCAAAAATATCCTTCAAAAATTCAAGCATGTATTGCTTCAAGTCCATTCTTCTTTCAAGAAAATGTGAATTTGGTTGATTCAATGGCTGTAGTATTTAAAAAAGCGAATGCTTTTCCTACTAAAAGCTACTATAGCTTTGGGATTGGGAATGATTATCCGGATGATTACAAAAAGATGATAGAAAAAATAGCTGCACTTCAATCAAGCAACATCCTAATAAACGGCGAGTTGTTTAAAGAAGCCGACCACCATGCAACACCAGGACTTTTAGCAAATCATTCGCTTTATAAAATTTTTGAATATTGGAATACCCAGCAAATTCAATACTTCAAAAAAGCTATACCTAATAAAGACAGCCTAAAAAGATACATAAACGAAATAGAAAAACATTATGGTTCCCCTATATCTTTTTCTTTGGGGACAATGAATGGAAAGGGCTGGGATTATTATGGCAAAGAACAATATCAACAAGCAATAGATGCATGGACTCTGGCCTTAGAACATTATCCTTCATTTACAGAATTTTATTTATTTATTGCGGGAGCGCTTAAAAAAAGCGGGAAGCCTTATATTGAATGGATTAACCGATTTAAAAAAGAGCTCCCCAACTCTCAGTTTTATACTGCAGATGAAAAAGCGCAATTGTTAGAGGAACTAAAACAGGAAGGATATTGATTGAAAGCTTTGGAGCATGTTAGAAAAAATTAAGCAAATAGTTAAAGTCTTACATCCAAGGTATACAACCATCTTTGTTGATTATGCAGAACAGTTAGGCCCTAGATATGGTGTAACTCGGCCGCCACACGCTAAGCTGTATGAAATTTTACTATCTCAACAAGAAAGCATTAATCAACACATAGAAGTAGCAAAACAATATACCCAATGGCTTAATGGATTAAGCGAACACCAAACCAATTCGCATGAGCCATATTTGAAAAACGGATATATGCCAGCTTTAGATTTGTTGATGCTTTATGCTCTGCTCATACAAGAGCAACCGCAGCATTATATTGAAGTAGGTTGTGGTACATCAACAAGGGTGGCATTTAGTGCAAAAAAACAACACCAAATCAATACAAAAATTATAGCAGTTGATCCAACACCAAGATTACCCGTGCTAGATTTAGTTGACCAACATATTTGCGCCACCATGCAATCGTTAGATATTCAATGGTGGAAGCAGTGGAGCGATAGGGATCTTTTGTTCATTGACAATAGCCATAGAGCACTTCCCGGATCTGATGTAACAACGTTCTTTTTAGAAGTTCTGCCCGAATTGCCAAAAGGTATGTTGCTACACATTCATGATATTTACTGGCCATATGATTATCCTACTAATATGTGTGAAAGAGGTTATAATGAACAATATTTATTAGCACAAGCAATTTTACTTCAACCAGAACGATATGAAATAATTGCAGCTAATCATTGGTTCACAACCGATGTGGTTTGGAAACAAACAAGAGAAGCGCTGTGGGCTAGCACAACAAATGAAAAGCTAGAAAAAACGGGCTGCTCTTTTTGGTGTAGAATAAAATAGCTTATTTACTTTTGTTTTTTATAAGCTGATCAAACTGCTCTAACGATAGTTGTTTTGCAATTATTCTTTTATCCTTGTCTAAAAGATAAAAAGTAGGCGTTGATCGAATATCATATAGTTGTCGGTAATTAGGAATGCCCTGTTTAAAGTCGGCTTCTTTTTCCTGCTTTGGTTGATATACGTGTACCCAGTTGGTCAACGACTTATCTTTTATAAACGAATTCCATTCAGCCATAGCAGCTTCGTCTGTATTTACCCCAACGAGTGTTACACCAAAATTTTTCCATGATGCATTATAAATAGAATCAACCCGAGGAACAGTTTCTTTACAGTGTCCACAGTTAGGATCCCAAAAAGAAATAAAAGTAAAAGAGGCCCTAACATCATCTAATACAAATCTTCCACCCTCTTTTTTAGCTAGTTGAAGTTGTGGTGCAGGTAAACCAATTTGATTGGCAATTAAACTATAGCCCCGTTCAAAAACAGTTTTTTTGGATGCAGCATTAAGTATGGTTGTATCTCCTTTTAAATAAAACTGCTCAAATAAATAAACAAATACCTTGTCCTGACCCATATACTCAGGCTGAATGTATTTGTTGGTAAATTTCATTAACAGATAAGGATACAGCTCTTTCGTACCCTTTGCGCTCAACAACATGAATTTAATTTCTGGAATGATTGAGTCGGCATCGGGAGAAACATATTGAGAAAAATACTCATCAATTTTTGGTTCAAAAAATGGAGTGCGTAGTAGGCGCTCATCGTTAAACAGAACATCGTCCCAAAAATGTTCTTTTACATATCTATAAGGATACAGTGAATCGGCTTTACCATTGATAATAGGAATGGGAGGAACTTCGGGTCGTTTCATTGCATTCAGAAAAGCGCTGAGATTACTAGTAGGATTTTTTTGAACAAAAGAAAAGCGAAGTTGCTTTAACTGGTCATCAAACTTTTTGTAATCAGACCGAAGGCGATTTTTTTCCTCTTCTGTTTTTGCCTGTTGGAAAGCAACATCAATTTGTTGTAACTGTAAAGCTAATGCGCCACTCTCTTTTGTATATTGAAGAAACAAGGTGTTGTCTTCTGAACCTAAAATTTGAAACTCTTCTTTTTTAATTGTATCACCCAATAAAGAAAAGCGCTGTTGTTGATCCATTAAGAATTCTTGCAAAATGTATTTCTCTGGACTCACTAAAAAGTAAATACCACCGGGATATTTTTCTTTTCTTTGGAAGACACCTTCGCTTTGTGCATTTAGCTTTACAGAATCTACAAGAATGCGCGATTTACCATAATATGAACCCAAGTACACAACTGTATTCTTTAAAGGTGCAACACGCACTTTAATGCTGGGACCAGAAACAGGTGGATTGGTGGTCGTATTTTTCTTAACCGTGTTTTGGCTTTCGCCCACCAAAAATATACCCACAAACAAGCATAGTAAAAATCCGTGTTTCATTATCCTTTCTTATTTGATTCATAAAAATGGCACTGACAAAGAAGAAATTTAATTGCCGTATTCGCTTAAGAATTTAATACGCATAATTTTTAATTGCTCCCATGTATAGTTATACTCTGCCAATTCTTGTTGTGCTACTTGCAAAGAAGAAGTTTCACAACTTTTGAAGTATTCAATAATTTCATCTTGGTCAACTTCATCTAACCATTCATCAATAGCATAGTCCAGGTTGAGTCTCGTTCCGCTTGCAGCAATGGTTTCCATTTCTTCCAAAAGTTCATCCAAGCGAAGACCCTTGTTTTTAGCAATGGTTTCTAAAGAAATTTTTCTATCTGTATTTTGAATGATATAAATTTTATTGCTGCTCTTATTGGCAACACCCTTCAAAATAAAATCGTCGGGTTTAACTATATCATTTTCTTCAACATACTTAGCAATTAATTCAACAAATGGCTTACCATATTTAATGGCTTTACCCTTACTCACTCCCTGACATTTTTCCAGTTCTTCCAAAGTGGTGGGATATAAAATACTCATATCCTGCAAAGAAGTTTCTAGGAAAACAACAAAAGGAGGTAAGGATTTTTTCTTTGCTTCTTTTTGACGCAGGTCTTTTAACAAAGTGAACAATTGTTCGTCGGCAACAGCTGCACCCCCGCCAGCACTAGATTCACCCTCATCGTCATCCGCCATTGCATTTTCAAAAAGATTGTTTAGTACAATTGGAAGAGAGCCTGGTTTTTTCATCCACTTTTTGCCCTTATCAGTAATCTTAAGTAAACCGTATTCTTCAATATCTTTTCTAATTAAATCTTCCAGCATCATTTGGCGAATGAGGCTATTCCAAAAATGAGCATCTTTTTCTTTTCCAAGTCCAAACACAGCCAATTGCTCATGTCTGAATAAAGAAATTTGTGGAGTGAGTTTACCCATGGTAATGTTAACCACATAATCAATTGGAAAGCGCTCATCAAGCGCTTCAATGACTTTCAGCGCAATGAGTCCTTCTGCTTTTGCTTCAATTTTAGGTTTAGGTGTACAGTTATCGCATCCACCAGTTGAACCACATAATCCCGTATTCCACTCTTCACCAAAATAGTGTAATAAAATCTTTCTTCTACACACACAGCTTTCGGCGTAGGAAACGGTTTCATCAATCAGTTGTGCGCCTACTTCTCTTTCACTCAACGGCTTATCGCGCATGAGGTGTTCAAGTTTGGCAACATCTTTATGAGAATAGTAGAGAATACATTTGCCTTCTAATCCATCTCTGCCTGCACGACCTGTTTCTTGATAATAGTTTTCAATTGACTTAGGAATGTTATAATGAATAACAAAACGAATGTCTGGCTTATCAATACCCATTCCAAAAGCAATGGTAGCAACAATAACTTGCACCTGTTCATTTAAAAACAGGTCTTGACGTTCTGCACGAAGCTTTTGGTCAAGTCCTGCGTGATATGCAACGGCTTTGATTTGATTAGCAACTAAAATATCAGCAAGCTCTTCAGTAGTTTTTCTATTCAAAGAATAAATAATACCACTTTTGCCTTTGTTCTGAGAAATGAAGCGAACAATATGTTTAATGGTGTCTTCCTTTTTAATCTTAGGCTGAATCTCGTAGTATAAATTCTCGCGATTGAAGGAAGAAATAAAAATCTCAGGAGTTCTTAATCCCAGATTCTTAACAATATCGCTTTGCACCTTAGGAGTGGCCGTAGCAGTAAGCGCCATAACTGGAGCGTCGGGCTTAATTTGGTCCATCATTTCTCTCAGCCTGCGGTACTCTGGTCTAAAGTCGTGGCCCCACTCAGAAATACAGTGCGCTTCATCTACAGCAAAAAAAGAAATATGTAAATCGGCAAAAAACTCAAGGTTATCTTGTTTTGTTAGTGTTTCTGGAGCCACATACAAGAGTTTGGTTTTACCGGCTAATAAATCCGACTTAACTGTTTTGATTTGTGCCTTCGTAAGAGAAGAGTTTAAGAAGTGTGCAACATCATCCTTTTCAGAATATCCACGCACCAAATCAACCTGGTTTTTCATTAGAGCGATTAGGGGAGAAACCACAATTGCAACCCCCTCGCTGATCATAGCAGGTAGTTGGTAGCAAAGACTTTTTCCGCCACCGGTTGGCATAATTACAAACGTATCGCGGCCCGCCAACAAATTGCTAATAGCCTCTTCTTGTCGGCCTTTAAATTCTGAAAACCCAAAATAGTGTTGGAGACCCTTGTACATATCCATGCCCCCAACCAAATTGGAGGTTGGTGTTGTTCTTTTTTCTGTTGAAGCAGCTTTCTTCTTTCTCGAAACCGGGGTCGCTGCTGCTTTTGTTGTTTTTGTAGCCATGTTTTTGAATTAAAGCCTGGAAAGGCAAGGGGGTAAAGTTTGTCGAGCGGCGCAAAAAGCTGAAAATGAACTATTTGTATACTTTTTGTTTATGCCAGACAACCCTTTTTGTAAAAGGTTGACGAAGTTACGAAAAGGAATAGGTAAAAGCAATGCCCGCTTGTTAAAAAAACCTTACATAAAGGCTCAACAAGACCCATAAACTCAAATGGGCAATCTGTCAAGCGGAGTGTACCTTTGCCGTATGAAGGCAAGTATAAAAGCTATTGCTCTGAAAACGATTGACTTGGAAGCAACATCCATAGCAGGATTAAAAAATTTTGTTGATGAATCGTTGGAGCGGGTGGTAGAAAAAATATTTCAGAGCAAGGGCCGATTGGTTGTGAGTGGAATTGGAAAAAGCGGCATTGTAGCACAAAAAATAGTTGCGACCCTTAATTCAACGGGAACTCCTTCAATATTTATGCATGCAGCAGATGCTATTCATGGCGATCTGGGAATGGTGCAGCCGAACGACCTCGTTATGCTTATAAGCAAAAGCGGGGAAAGTCCAGAGATTAAGGTATTGGTTCCCCTTATTTTAGAAAGAGGAAATACCCTTATTGGCATGGTAGGCAACCTCCAATCTTATTTAGCCCAATCTTCCCAACACATACTAAACACTTCTGTAACCCAAGAAGCTTGTCCAAATAATCTTGCACCAACTAGTAGTACAACAGCACAAATGGTTATGGGCGATGTGTTGGCTGTTTGTTTGATGGAGTTACGCGGATTTAAGGAAACCGATTTTGCACGTTTTCATCCAGGAGGCAATCTAGGAAAGCGCCTTTATCTAAGGGTAGAAGATGTATACACGCGCAATGAACGACCGCAGGTTGAGCCTAATGCTGGAATTCGTAAGGTAATTGTTGAAATGACCAACAAGCGTTTAGGTGTAACCGCTGTGGTGGATGCCAGCGGAAAAGCCACGGGCATCATTACAGATGGCGATTTAAGGAGGATGCTAGAAAGAACAGAAACTTGGGGAACAATGGTGGCAAAAGAGATCATGTCGCCTAATCCAACCACGATTACCAGCGACGCATTAGCGGTTGAAGCCATGGAGCTTTTCAGAAAAAAAGACATTACACAGCTGTTGGTGGTAGATATAAATGGAAAATATTTAGGTGTTTTACACCTGCATGATTTAGTTGAAGAAGGAATATTTTAAATCATATTTGATTAACCCTTAATTTGCTGTAACATTCATTGGGCGAAAGCCCTAACCAAAACCATTACTATGAATCAACATCATTATGTAGCTATTATGGCTGGCGGAATAGGCAGTCGTTTTTGGCCAAAGAGTCGCACTGGTTATCCTAAGCAATTCTTAGACATCCTCAACACCGGAAAATCATTAATTCAGTGGACCTATGAGCGATATGCTCAGTTTATACCCAACGAAAATATTTATGTTGTTACATCTGTAGAGTACGTAGACATTGTTGCCACGCAGCTTCCCAATATTCCAAAGGAAAACATATTAGCGGAGCCAAGTAAGAAGAACACCGCACCTTGTGTAGCCTATATTTCTTTCAAACTATTGCAAAAAGACCCAGAAGCATCATTAATAGTAGCGCCAGCCGATCACATGATTTTGGATGGAGAAACTTTTAGGGCAATTGCGTTGAAGGCGCTCGATTTTGTTCAACAAATTAAAGCAATTGTTACGCTTGGTATGACACCCACCTATCCAAATACGGGGTATGGTTATATTCAAAGAGAAGCTTTGCAAGCCGCCGACGGCATTTACAAGGTGAAAACATTCACAGAAAAGCCAACACTAGAAATTGCAAAAACATTTTTTGCAAGCGGCGACTTCCTTTGGAATGCGGGTATTTTTATGTGGCAGGTTAAAAACATTGTAAAAGCATTTGAATTATACCAGCCAGAAATGTATGAGTTGTTCGACGGAGAAAAAGAGCACTACAATACACCTGAAGAACAAGCTGCCATCAATCGCATTTATCCATTGTGTACGAATGTATCTATTGATTATGCAATCATGGAAAAAGCAGACAATGTGTATGTAATGCCCTCTTCTTTTGGCTGGAGCGATTTAGGTACATGGAACAGCGCATACGATAATTTAGAAAAAGATTATTTGGGCAATGCGGTAGCAAGCGATAACGTAATTGTAATAGATGCAACCAAGTGCATGGTGAGTGCTCCCTCAGAAAAGCTGTTGCTCTTACAGGGACTAGATGATTTTATTGTTGTAGATACGCCCGACGTGTTAATGATTTGCAAGAAAGAAAAAGAACAGGCAATTAAAGAGTATGTTGCAGAAGTAAAAAGAAGCAAAGGAGATAAATATTTATAATACACCCCCAGTAATTTAAAATGAGAAAACTGTTATTTTTTTTAATCGTATCAATTTCGTTTTTTGCCTGTACTAAAGATTCAAAACCCACATCTGTTCCTTCGGGAAATATCAGTGGATCTTTACAAACTTTTGATGACAAATTAACGGCAGTATCAGATGCATCTGGATTTGTAGTAACACTAATGAACCCCGGTTCCACTAGTATGACCACTACCACAGATGCTACCGGCAGATTTAGTTTTTCAAATGTGCCATACGACTCTTATGAGCTAAGCTTTTTAAAGTCGGGTTATGGCACGTATCGAATTTTTGGTTTAAGTCACGATAGTGCTTCTACTCAAATTCCTCATTTTTCAGTTGGAAGAACTGCAACAACTACGGTTACCACTTTAACTGTTGCAGGAAACACTTTTCAAGGAGAGCCAGGAGTAAGGTTCAATTACAATGTTGGCTCAGCGCCCACAACAACTAACAGGGCTTTTGTAAGATACTTTCTTAGTACCAGCAATACCGTATCTCCAACTAATTATACAGCTTTTTCTGAGCTAATTAATTTCACAAACAACAGTGCAGAAACAGGATTTACCACCAGGGAACTAATAAGTATGGGCTTTACCTCTGGACAAACTGTTTGGGTTAGAATGTTTGGAGATTCTTGGCGTTCGAACGATTATTTTGACCCCAACTTGAGAAGAAGGGTGTTTCCAAATGTAAATACAACCTCACCTGCAGCTATTAGTTTTGTAATACCTTAACGATCCTTTTTATAACCGGGTCTATCTAAAAGCGGTATCCATTCATCAGCTTCAAAGTCGTACAACTCTGTAGATGGTGGATGGATACTTGTTTTATAATCAAAATGAGGGAGAGTTGGAGAAACATAACCAGGATAGAAATAGCGCATCCCCAAATCCAAGCAGTGTTTAATTTTTAGTAAGAAGAGCGCGCGCCCCAGCGAATACTTTTTGTAATTAGGGTGATAGAAATTCATAATACCAGCCGCCGCTTCTTTACCTAAGTCAAAATATCCTCTTCCTATTAATAGATCCTGATCGTATAAAGAGAAAGTGTGCGTGTTGAAATACATATGATAGGTAACTTGTCCAAATAAGAAATCTTCTATTGATTTAGGGGCTTCAAAAGAAACGGAAGACTTGTACAACTCATACACTCGCTCACACTCTTGCGTGAGGTAACAACGGTTATGGTATTTGAGTTTAAATTGAGAGAGCGGTTTAAGAAGTTTCTGGTGCGATTTGGTCCACTCGAACTTTTGTAGATTGATTCGAGCCCAAATAACTTCATGCACATCTTTATCATGAAAAATCATATCCGTTGTAAACATTCTATTTACCATACGAAACCAGCCCTTCACAAGAAAGTGATCGAACAGTTCGGGGGTAAGGGGAATATCGGCCAGATCGTCTGTATCGTGCATAACAAAAAGCAAAGTTACACATCTGAATAACAATAAAAAGAAGTAGAAAAAGCGGAAAAAAGCAATCAAACCATTAATTTTGCCGCTCTCAACCCATTGGGTTGGGGCCTATAGCTCAGCTGGTTAGAGCACCTGACTCATAATCAGGGGGTCCCTGGTTCAAGCCCAGGTGGGCCCACTTAAAAATCAACCACTTACAATAATTGTAGGTGGTTTTTTTATTGCTGTGCCAGACAATTGCCAGAAATGAATTCATTTAGTATAAAAACTAATTAATCAAACTATTTGAAAATCTTAAATTCGAATATATATTCTTTTCATATTTCTAACTAAAAAGGAAAAAGAGAGAAATTAATAACGGCTTACATATCAATTTTAAAGCTTTTTTTAAATTCTTTTATGGATATAAATTTAGACAACTTAAAGAAACTTCATGAAAACCTAAAGACACTCAATATTTGGGATAGACTTTTTTTCTGGTCAAGAGTAAAGAATCTACTAATTGACGCTGCTAGTGATTTGCAAAAAATATTATCAAGAATAGATGAGCTCAAAACTCAAAACCAACAGTTAGATAAAGAGAAAAGTGATTTAATCAAGGACTTAAAAATTTCAAATGAGGAACTGATAAAAACCAAGACAGAGATAGACTTTTTTGTAAAAAAGAAAGAACACGATGATATCAATATATCTAATTTAAATTCAACACTTTCTTCAACTAAAACATCCTTAGAGAACCTAAGACAAATGTATAGTGATTTAGATTCAAAAAATAAATTACTTGCAGAAAAGAATGATCAATTAAATTATGAAGTTTCAAGGCTTAAACAAAATGAAGCAACAAGAATACAAAAAATTGAAGAGTTAGAGAATAGGAAAAACGAACTTGAGGTTAACATAACAAAGTATCAATATGATTTAGAGAAATCCCGCGAGGATATATCAAAACTCCGTGAAGAAAACATTTCCCTTAAATCTTTAGAAGAGACAAGAAGAAATGAGCACGCAGAGGCAATAGCAACGTTAACAACAATTCAGGAAAATATTGAAAAAACCAGAAAAATTGAACTAGAAGAAAAACACAAAAAAGAAATTGAAAAATTAAATACTCAAAAGTTAACTTGGTCAAACCATCAGGAGAATGTTAAACAAGTGATAAAAACTTTGTGTAATAAACATACTATTGAGTATGTTGAAAAAGTCTCATTTAAGGGGGAGCCGGATAATACACTTAAAATTTGTGATGAATATGTAATATTTGATGCTAAAAGTCCCCGTGGCGAAGATTTAGATAATTTTCCATACTATATCAAAGAGCAAGCAGAAAAAGCAAAAAAATATGCAAAGGAAGAAAATGTAAAAAAATGGATTTTTTTTGTAGTACCCACTAACACATTTCAAGTAGTTAGAACATTTGTTTATCACCTTGCCGAGTATGATGTATTTGTCATTTCAATAGATTCGATAGAGCCAATAATATTAAGTCTAAAGAAAATTGAAGATTATGATTTTGCAGAACAATTAAATCCTGAGGAAAGAGAAAACATTTGCAGAGTTCTTGGAAAATTTGCTCATCTATCAAAAAGAAGGATACAAATAGATACTTATTTCATCAGTCAGTTTATGGAACTGGCGTACAAATGTGAGAACGATTTGCCAAATGAGATATTAGAAAAAGTTATTGAATTTGAGAAAGCAGACAAACTTAATCCCCCTCAAGAAAAGCGGTCTAAATCAATAAGTATAAATGAACTAGAAAAAGCAAAAAATAAAATCTGACGCCCACAGTAAGGGGATAATTATAGAGGATGAAAAAATTTCCCACAGGAGTAATCAGCTACCATTATATCAATCAGAGTCTAATCAGTAAAAAGTATTAATATGAGTTATCAGAATAGAATAGTTGAAGGTGAAAGCAACTCTCCATTTACAAATATCAAAATAAAAGGTACTGATTTATCAGTAAGTTATGTGCTAAGAAGAATGAGTGAAGGGGTTACTATTGAAGAGCTGTTAATTGAATACTCCGAACTCAAAATAGAGGATGTGCTAGCATCTTTAAAATTTGCTTCTGAAGTATTGTCAGCTATGACATATAAAAATAGCTTATCATTAATATCTAAGAGCGTAAAAAAGAGCAAAGAAGCGGCTAACAAATTAAGAGCTTATGCTGATGATATAAGATCCGGAAAAACATCTCTCCCCTCCTTTATGTTTCCAAATGAGGATTCTAACTCGTCTTGAATAAACGGCGTTAATACTTTAATAGTAATAACAACCAAAGTATGTATATTTAAGATAAGCTAACGAATGCAATAATCCTAGTAATCTTACCCTTTTTTTACCGGTTTAATAATTTCAAAAATGGTGTAGAACGCAAACGCATATATTCAAGAAAGATGATTTTAATTAGTCTTAGTGATTTTACGTCTCATTTTTAAAAAGTTTTCATATTCAGTAAAATTGATTGAATATGAGGGAAGAGAAAGACTATCAGAAATAGTTATCCCTTTTGTAACTAAATAAATTTTTTGAAAAAGGTCATCATAAATAGTTAATGGATCGAGTCGTAATTTTTTTAAATATAGTTCAGTAAATGATGTTAAAGCTTCAAATAAATCTTTAGAAAAAGTGCTTGGTTTCTCTGGTTTATATACGGCTTTAAAATCTAAAAAAGCAATATAAACCTGTAAATATGATATTAAGCACGCGTCAACCTCGTGGAAAAAATATTTCTCATGAAACAATAGTACTTCTGTTTCCTTACCTTCTAGGATATCTGTATCATGGTTGCTTTGCTGCAACATCCTTTTTGCACTATAGTTGAATTTAGGTATAAAAAATAGAGAGGATGAAATAATGCTTTTAAAAGAGGTATTATGAGATAAAATCCGCAAAATATTCGAGTCAACAATAAAATTATGACCCTTTAAAATGCTCTCAGCTAGATATGCATTGGAGAATGAAAAATTAGCTGCGAAAACATCTTCTTTATGCATGTAATTAAAGTATCTGTTCCTAAACCCAGAGGATATAACAGTTTTACAACCGGGATAATCCGATTCCTTATCAGTTTGATCAATATATGTATGTATTCTACTTATTAAACATAAAAACTTAGCGAGTTCTAAATGACCACTCTCAATCCTTTTAAAAAATTCGACTTTATTATCAGTACCAAATCTATAAATATAGGTATCAGCTTTGTGAATGGTGCCTTTAGTCGGTTTGAGTATTTCATCTAAGTCCATAGTAATTACTATAGCATCATTAACTCTCATGACATTGTAATTCTTTGGAAATAAATCAGGAATTATATTTTCCTGTTCTTTAAGGAGCTTTAAACTTTCATCTATAATAGAAAGTCGCTTAATTAAAATAGACCCTAATAAAGTCTCTAAATTACGATATGTAACGGCCAATTGATTACTAAATCCAATTAAATCAATGTAAGCAGTAACACAAAATCGGACTAAACTCTCTGGGTTTAATTGGTCTTTCATTTAATTAAATGTAATAATATTTTGCATTATTTTTTCAATGTACAAATTACATTTCAAGCTGATTAAGTCAAAAAGATAATCTATAAACACACAGAAAAGGGCAAACATTCTAATAACACAAAACGGAGAGAAGCTAAGATATGCCAATCGCAAGACAACATTAAGTTATCTTGATATTTATGATCAATACACACACGATGAAGAAAATAAGAATGTTTTATAAAAGTCTTTTGCAAGTTTTATTTAAAAATGAAAAAAATCAGCGATAATTATGAGAAGATTAGATTTATATCCAAGGGAAAGAATAAAAAATCAATAGATATCAATCAATACAACATTTGTAATTTATAAAATAATCACGGGGTCCTTGGTTCAACCTAAAAGGACCCTAATAAAAATCAACCACTTACAATAATTGTAGGTGGTATTTTTATTACTGTGCCAGACAGTTGCCAGAAGTGAATGTTGAACAATAAAGCTTAAATTAATTATCAAAAGGCGTTAAGCAAAACGTGCATTGCAGAACTACATGTTTGATAGATTAAAGGCCAATTGAAAAATCAAGGGTTGGATGATGATCTGTTTGGTACAGCCCCTACTTCATAACCAAAAAGTTGTAAAACCTGGTTAACCTTATCCAACCGAAGGCTTTCCTTGCCCTGCTCTAATTCACGAATGAATCGCAGCCCTACTCCGGCTTTTTCAGCTAGTTCGGGCTGCGTGAGCTTCACCAGCCTTCTTTTGTTTTTTACAAAAGATGAAAGAGTCATTTTATACCTATTTGGGTATAAATTTATAAAATTTCACTGAATTGTACCCGATGGGGTGTATTTATTTAATATTGACCAAATAAAATACCCGATCGGGTATATATTTTGCGTTTTCATACAAAATTACACCCAAACGGGTATAAATATGTTCTAAGCAAAGACTTTAATATTTTGTCAAGCTTTGTCTTGAAACAGATGCACTTTCATTTCCTACCTTTAAATTCTAGACAAAATCTCTATCTATGGTTGTGGTTTGCTTACAATTTTAGGAAACACGATCTTTGAATACAATTCTTCCAATTTGAAACACAGACCCTCAATCGTTGTGATTTGCTTTCAATTTTAGCAAAACGATTTTAAAAAAGCAAGATTTTTGTAATTATTACTTTCAATTAATATCCAAAGCCGAAATCGATCTTGTAAAATAGTTTTCAAGAACTTTTTATAGAAAGGCTCATAAAAAAGCCAGAAAACATAACCCAACATGAGGCAGTTTTCTGGCCAAACAACTTACAGGTAATCCTACCCTTTCTTCCTCTTAAAATAAAAGCGTGTAATGTAAATACCCTCGCCGTCGTCTTTACCGGCATTGCTTTCTACTCCCGCAGTAATTGTTACTAATTCCCAACCCTCTTCTAGCATATAATTTACTTTACTATTCACAACTGCATCGTTTGCTGCAATATTCTGAAAACGAATGCCGCCTAAGTTGAAAAAGTTTAAAATTTTGGTCTCTTCAAAATTCCTTACTCGAATTTCATCGCGGTCCGATTTGTTGCGGGTGTTGTCGTCTTCAGATCTTACAGAAGCAAATGCCTTATAATCCCTACCTTCTAAAGCATGAATAATACGTGAGCGCCCTAATCCACTCGGTACTATTGATTCTACAACTGTAAAAGAGGTAAACTCATAACCCTTTTGTGCTTTCACTTCATTCATACTAAAAAAGGAAATTACAAAGGCACCCAATAAACCAATGCTGTGCTTTAAATTGAAATTCATAAGTTTCATGTTAATGTGTTTTATGTGAGAGTAATTTACAACAACTATGCCAATACGCCATCACTCGTTCTAACTTGTTAAGATATTCGTAGCCGCAATTAATCTCCTCATCTTTCCTCATCTTTGCCCCCTTAAATGAATCTTATGTCGCATAACCTTGCCACACTTTGTATCCACGCAGGAATGGAGCCAGATCCATCTACTGGAGCTATTATGACGCCCATTTACCAAACCTCTACCTATGTGCAGGAGGCGCCCGCTCAGCACAAAGGCTTTGAATATGCGCGCAGCCAAAATCCAACGCGACAAGCATTGGAAACAGCATTAGCTGTGTTGGAAAAAGGATCATATGGATTGTCGTTCAGCAGTGGAGTGGCAGCAACAGATGCAGTCATTAAACTGTTACAGCCTGGCGATGAAGTGGTGGCTGCAAATGATATGTATGGTGGCACCTATCGAATTTTTACTAAGATTTTCGAAAAGTTTGGAATTCGTTTTCGATTTGTAGATACAACTCAGGTGAAGGCCGTGGAAGAAGCCATTACTTCTGCTACTAAATTGGTTTGGTTAGAAACCCCTACCAATCCGCTCATGAACATCACTGATATAGCCGCAATTGCTGCTATAACAAAAGCAAAGGGCATATTGCTTTGTGTAGATAACACGTTTGCGTCTCCTTATTTGCAGAACCCGTTGGAGTTGGGAGCCGATATTGTTATGCACTCGGCTACAAAATATTTGGGCGGACACAGCGATGTTATTCAGGGCGCTTTAATTATGAAAGATGCTGACTTACGCGAGCGTTTATACTTTATCCAAAAGTCGTGCGGAGCTGTTCCTGGTCCACAGGATTGTTTCTTGGTATTGCGCGGAATTAAAACCCTGCATGTGCGCATGGAAAGACATTGTGAAAACGGCATTAAGGTTGCTCATTTTTTACGCAATCACCCAAAAGTTGCAAAAGTATATTGGCCAGGTTTTGAAGATCATCCTGGTTATGCGATAGCTTCTAAACAAATGAGGGGATTTGGAGGCATGATTAGTTTTGAATTGAAGAACGACAGTGTAGAAGAAGCAAGAAGAGTCCTTTCATCTACCCATTTATTCTCTTTAGCAGAAAGTTTGGGAGGCGTGGAAAGTCTTATTAATCATCCTGCTTCTATGACACACGCTTCTATTCCTCGGGAAGAACGCATCAAAAACGGATTGAGCGATAGCCTAATTCGTTTGAGCGTGGGTATTGAAGATGCGAATGATTTGATCGGCGACCTTGAAAAAGCAATAGGATAACATGCGCCCAGGGTTTTTACAAACGCAATTACGTGAGAGTTGGGCTACTCGCAGATATAGATTCCTCATGAATTGTTATCCCATGTTCTTTGGAACAGGAGGAAAGATTCTTTTTTGGAGTTCTTGTTACCACGAAATTCATGTTCGTCTTCGCCTGAATATGTGGACCTACAATCTGGTAGGAACTATGTTTGGTGGAAGCATGTTTGCGGCTGCTGATCCTTTCTATATGGTCATGCTGCATCAAATACTTGGAGAGGACTATGTGGTTTGGGATAAGGCAGCCTCTATTCGTTTTCGTAAACCAGGAAGAACTAAAATATACATGCGTTTTTTATTAGAACCAGCATGGGTGGAAGCACTCAAAGAAGATGTTCATGCAAACGGTTCTGCTGAAAGAGTACTACAACTGGAATGGAAAGATGCAGAAGGCGTTGTATATGCTCATATTGAACGCACTTTGTATGTGGCAACAAAAACGCATTATGAAGCAACCAAAAAAGATCGTCAAAAAGTAAGGCTTAAAGGATAATTATGGACCCTCATCGCTTACGAGCTTTTTTAGAGGAAAGGGTTGAGCGTTACAACCAAATTGATTTTATAGAAGACGATCCTATTTGTATTCCGCATCAATATAGCCTTCAACAGGATCAAGAAATTGCTGGATTTTTTGCTGCGTTATTTGCATGGGGACATAGAACCATCATCATCAACAAATCCAAAGAGTGGATGAAACTCATGGATAATGCCCCCTACGATTTTGTGTTGAACCATACTGAGTCAGATCTGCAGGCGATTGATAAGTTTGTCCACCGCACATTCAACAGCACCGATTTGTTTTGGCTTTTGCATCAGCTTCAGCAACACTACCAAAGATACAACTCTTTAGAGGTGGCGTTTTCAAAGTACTTGCAGAAATCGGATCCGCATATTGAGTCGGCATTAATCGGCTTCAAACGTTGGATGTTTGCCCATGAAGATCATCCGCCTCGCACCAAAAAGCACATTTCAAGTCCCGAAACGAACAGCCACTGTAAGCGCTTAAACATGTTTCTTAGGTGGATGGTGCGAAAAGATAAGAAAGGGGTTGATTTTGGCATTTGGAAGCAAATTCAACCAGCTCAATTAATTTGTCCTATCGATGTGCATGTAGCCCGGGTAGCTCACCGATTGCAATTATTAAATCGTAAGCAGGTAGATTGGAAAGCAGCGCTTGAACTCACCGATTTCTTAAGAAAACTCGATCCTAAAGATCCAGTGAAATACGATTTTGCCCTATTTGGTTTAGGCGTTGTTGAGAAGTATTAAAAGTCATCCTTTTTTTCATTTCCCTAACCTTCAATCCCCTAACTTTAGAATCCTCAAAAACGATTGCTTTTATGGGAGATGTTCAGATTAAAGTGAACCCAACTGTATATGATGTTATCATTGTTGGATCTGGTGCTGGTGGAGGTATGGCTGCTCATCAATTGAGTAAAGCTGGCTTAAAAGTTTGTCTTTTAGAAGCTGGTCCAAATTATGACCCCGCAAAAAATATTACACAACTTAAAAATCCTTGGGAAAGCTTGCGCAGGGGTGCTTCTACTAAGTATCGCCCCTTTGGTGATTTTGATGCGAGCTACTGGGGCTGGGAAATAGACGGAGAGCCCTATACAAAAGCAGCTGGTACACAGTGGGATTGGTGGCGTGCGCGAATGTTGGGTGGAAGAACCAATCACTGGGGAAGAATTTCTTTACGCTTTGGGCCTAAAGACTTCAAAAGAAAAAGCATTGATGGCTTGGGCGACGACTGGCCTATTGGGTACAACGATATAGCTCCTTATTACGATGCCATTGATCGTATGATTGGAATTTTCGGAACAAACGAAGGATTAGAAAACGATCCTGATGGAATTTTTCTTCCGCCACCAAAACCGAGGTTGCATGAACTCATGATTCGAAAAGCTGCAACACAGTCGGGAGTAAAAGTCATTCCTTCTCGCTTATCCATCCTCACCAAACCTCTTCCTAATAACAAGGATCGAGGGGCTTGTTTTTATTGTGCACAGTGTAACAGGGGTTGTATGGTATATGGCGATTTTTCTTCTTCTTCTGTTTTGGTAAAACCGGCTCTTGCTTCTGGAAATGTTGATTTGATTGTACACGCAATGGCAAGAGAAGTACTTACGAATAAAGAGGGTGTTGCAACGGGTGTATCCTACGTTGATAAGTTGAGTTTACAAGAATACCAAGTGAAGGGTCGTGTTGTTGTTCTTGCAGCAAGTGCTTGTGAAAGTGCACGATTGTTATTGAACTCAAAATCGCCGCGACACCCGAATGGATTGGCAAACACCAGCGGAGTTGTTGGTCGTTACTTACATGATTCAACAGGAGCGGCAATGGGTGGAGTAATTCCAAATTTGTTTGGAAGAAAGCGATATAATGAAGACGGAGTGGGTGGTATGCATGTGTATAGTCCTTGGTGGCTCGATAATAAAAAACTAGATTTTCCGCGCGGTTATCATATTGAATATTGGGGAGGTATGGGTCAGCCTGCTTATGGTTTTGGCTTTGGAATGGAAGGGCTGAATGGAAAATACACCGTTCACGGAAAACAAAAAGAAGCCGGCGGATATGGTGCTTCATTAAAAGAAGATGTTCGCTTTTTCTATGGCGCAGGTGTTGGTATGGCAGGAAGAGGAGAGGCTATTCCGCGGTACGATAATTACTGCGAAATTGATCCCAATGTGGTAGACCAGTATGGTATACCTGTATTGCGTTTTAACGTGAAGTGGAGTGATTATGAAATTAAGCAGGCGAAACACATGAAGGAAACCTTCAAAGAAATTATGCACCAAATGGGAGCGGTCATTACATGGGGTGGCAACGATGGACCAGAAAATAATTATGGATTAGAATCGCCGGGAAAAATTATTCATGAAGCAGGTACAGTGCGCATGGGAAAAAATCCAAAAGACTCAGCATTGAATGAATGGAATCAGGCACATGATTGTAAAAATTTATTTGTGGTAGATGGAGGTGCATTTACAAGTCAGGCCGATAAAAATATTACGTGGACCATTCTTGCATTAAGCATGCGTGCCAGCGAATACATTGTTCAACAGCTTAAACAAGGAGCTATTTAAAATTTTTTCTATGAAAAGAAGAGATTCACTCAAAGCCATTGCATTAGGAGCTATTTCAACAGGTCTATTGGTGGAAGCTTGTGCACCTAAGAAGAAAGAGGAAAAAGCAAATGCTGGTAGTGCTGCCAAAATAGATCGCTTTGCGGAAGAAGCTGCGAATGACGAGCGCTTGCAGAAAGAAACTTTTTTTACTGCGCACGAAATGGCAACCATAACAGTGCTGGTAGATATTATTATTCCAAAAGATGAAGTGAGTGGCAGTGCAACAGAAGCGGGTGTGCCGGACTTTATTGAGTTCATAGTGAAAGATATGCCCTATCACCAAACGCCTATGCGAGGAGGGTTGCGTTGGTTAGATCAGCAATGTTTACGCAAATATGAAAAAGCTTTTGTGGATTGCACAGCACAGCAACAAACAGAAATGATAGATGCCATTGCCTATCCGGCAAAAGCAGCTCCTGATATGAAGCAGGGTGTTTCGTTTTTTAACTTAATGCGGAATTTAACCGTCACCGGATTTTACACCTCTGAAATGGGCGTGAAAGATTTGGGTTATATGGGCAACAAACCCAATCAGTGGAATGGCGTTCCGAAAGATGTATTGGATCAATATGGATTGACTTATACAGAAAAAGATCTTAAAGATTGTATCAGCTTTAATTCACCCGAATGAGTAACAGAAGAAAATTTATTAAGCAAGCAGCCATTGCAGCTGCAGGTTGGTACATAGTACCAAGAAACGTATTGGGCAAGGGGTATGTTGCGCCTAGTGACCAACTAACCATAGCCGCTATTGGCGCGGGAGGTAAAGGGTATGGCGATATACAAGAATTTGCAAAGAGTCCCAACGTGCGCATAGTAGCGCTGTGCGATGTTGATCACGAACAAGCAGCTGCAGCAAGAAAGAAGTTTCCAGAAGCACCTTTTTATGAGGATTTCCGCATCATGCTAGAGAAGGAAAAAAATAATATTGATGCAGTGAGTGTTTCAACTCCAGATCATACACATGCTGTTGCTACCATTGCTGCAATGCAATTGGGAAAACATGTGTATGTGCAAAAGCCACTCACACATAATATTTATGAAGCAAGAAAGCTCACAGAGGCGGCTAAACAATACAAGGTGGTAACTCAAATGGGTAACCAAGGCGGTAGCGGAGAAGGTGTACGTAAAATGCAGGAGTGGTTCAAAGCCGGATTGATAGGAGATGTTCAAAAAGTAGAAGCTTGGACCAATCGTCCTGTTTGGCCACAAGGACAAGCAACACCCTCTGGCAATCATCCCATACCAGCACATTTGAATTGGGATTTATGGTTAGGTCCAGCTAGTGAAACAGCGTATCATCCAGCATACCATCCGTTTAATTGGAGAGGATGGTGGAATTTCGGAACTGGCGCATTAGGAGATATGGCCTGTCATATTATGGACCCTATTTATCGTATTCTGCCTATCCTTTATCCCAATTCTGTAGAGTGCAGTGTAGCAACTGTTTGGAAGGAAATGTGGAATGATAGTCCTAATCCAGATGCTTGTCCGCCAGCCTCCATCATTCACCTCAACTACCCAAGAACCGATGGCAAAGGACAAATAAAAGTTTCATGGTACGATGGTGGTTTGCTACCTCCTCGACCAGATGAATTGCTTCCCGAAGAGCCAATGGGTAACTGGGATGGTGGCGTTATCTTCCACGGAACAAAGGGTAAAATGATGTGTGGTTGTTATGGTGAGAAGCCCACCCTACTTCCTTCAACCAGAATGAAAGAAACCCTTCCTAAAGCAACGTTGGATAGGGTTCCAGAAGGACATTATTTGCAATGGGTAAATGCCTGTATTGCTGGATATGGAAAAAAGAAACTCAGTTCACCTTTCGAATATGCGGGTCCTTTTACAGAAAGCATTTTAATTGCGAACCTTGCTATTAGAAGTTATTTACTGAAGAATCCAAACCTTAAAGGTTGGGGCGATAAATACTTGGGCAGAAAGAAATTGTTATGGGATGCTGCTGCAATGAAAGTGACGAATTTTGATGAAGCCAACCAGTTTGTTCGAAGAGAAGCCAGAACAGGCTGGTCAATATAATATACTATGGAAAGAAAATTAAAGTTGGGAATGATTGGAGGTGGACAGGGGGCTTTTATTGGTGCTGTCCATCGTATAGCTGCTCGTATAGATAACGCGTACGAACTGGTGGCAGGTGCTTTTAGCAGTCACGCTGCAAGATCTCTACAAAGTGGACTAGAGTTAGGGTTGCCCGAGCACCGAATTTATGGATCTTATCATGAACTCATAAATGGCGAACTCGATTTGCCACCACACGCAAGAATGGAGGTAGTGAGTATTGTTACACCCAACCATGTTCACTTTCAGCCTGCTGCACTAGCATTAGAAAAAGGATTTCATGTGGTATTAGATAAACCCATGACTTATTCTTTGCAAGAAGCCATAGAGCTACAGCAGATTGCACAAAAAAACGGAAAGCTACTTTGTGTCACGCATACATATACGGGTTACCCAATGATCAAACAAGCGCGTGCTTTAGTAAAGTCGGGCGAGTTGGGAGCAATTCGTAAAGTGTATGTTGAGTATCCGCAAGGGTGGTTAAGCACAGGCTTAGAGCAAGAAAATCAAAAGCAAGCGAGTTGGCGCACCGATCCGTCTAGAAGTGGACTTTCGGGCTGCATGGGCGATATAGGTACACATGCGTTTAACTTGGCTGAATATGTTTCGGGCGAACAGGTTACTCATGTGAGCGCTCAACTAGAAACCTTTGTGCCGGGCCGAAGATTAGACGATGACGGAGCAGCCTTATTGAAATTCACCAATGGCGTGAGCGGCGTGCTCATTGCTACACAAATTGCTGCTGGTGAAGAAAACAACCTTCGAATAAGGGTATACGGAGAGAAGGGTGGATTGGAGTGGCAGCAACAAGATGCCAATAGTTTATGGGTAAAATGGTTGCATGAGCCTGCCCAACTCTATCGAAGTGGTGCACCATATACCAATTCAATTTCACAGAACAATACAAGAGTGCCGCCCGGTCACCCCGAAGGATATTTAGAAGCCTTTGCTAATCATTATACTAACTTTGCAAAGCACGTTATTGCAGTTGAATCGGGTCAACAACCAACACCCGAAGCACTTGATTATCCTTCCATTGAAGAAGGACTTAGGGGCATGGCATTTGTTGAAACTGTTGTTAAAAGCAGCCAAAGTAGCCAAAAGTGGACACCCTTTGCATCAATTTCACCTAATTTGCCGCACGAATAGCAAAAACCATGACAACGCTTCAAGGACCTGGACTTTTTTTAGCTCAATTCATGGGCAATCAGCCTCCGTTCAACAGCCTAGAATCTATTTGTATGTGGGCTGCAGATCTTGGATTTACAGGTGTGCAAATACCTACTTGGGATCCGCGCTGTATCAATTTGCAATTGGCTGCAGAAAGTAAAACTTATGCTGACGAATTAAAAGGCATGGTAGAAAACTGCGGGCTAAAAATTACAGAGCTTTCTACACATTTACAAGGACAACTGGTTGCGGTACATCCTGCCTATAATTTATTATTCGATGGATTTGCACCAGAAGAAATCAGGCGCAATCCCAATGCAAGGCAAGAATGGGCTGTGCAACAGTTGCGCTATGCTGCAAAAGCTTCTCAAAATTTAGGATTGAATGCTTGTGCTACTTTCAGCGGTTCGCTCTTGTGGCACACAGTTTATCCATGGCCACAGAGAACTCCAGGATTGGTTGATGAGGCATTTACAGAACTTGGTAAGCGTTGGAAGCCAATTCTAGATGCATTTGATGAAGCGGGGGTTGATTTGTGTTATGAAGTCCACGCAGGAGAAGACCTGCACGATGGATTAACCTATGAGATGTTTTTAGATAAGGTTCAGCAACACAAAAGAGCCTGTTTATTGTACGATCCATCGCACTTCATTTTACAATGCCTCGATTATCTCAGCTATATAGATCATTACCATGAGCGTATTCGCATGTTCCATGTAAAAGACGCGGAGTTCAGACCCAATGGAAAGCAAGGCGTTTATGGGAGTTATCAAGACTGGATCAATAGACCGGGACGTTTTCGCAGTATAGGAGATGGTCAGGTTGACTTCAGACAAATATTCAGCAAACTCGCACAATACAACTACAAAGGATGGGCAGTTTTAGAATGGGAGTGTTGCATAAAGGATCCTGCTACGGGTGCAAAAGAAGGCGCTGAAAGAATCAAAGATTTTATTATTCCTGTTACAACAAAATCTTTCGATGATTTTGCATCGGGCTCAGATGATACGACAGATATTAATCGAGCAATACTTGGACTTCAACCATAATTTTGAAATATGAAACGTATGAAATATATCTATTCTTTATCAGTTGCAGCAAGCTTGGTATTGTTAGCTTGCGGAGGCAACAGTTCGTCAACAGAAAAAGCAGCTGAAGCTGTGGCTGATATTTCACAGCATCCCGATTATAAACCCGGATTAAACTTAGTGAGTAAATCAGACTGTTTGACTTGTCACCTTGTTGCTGAAAAAGGCGTTGGACCATCTTATGCAGATGTTGCTAGAAAGTACGATGGTGTAGACACTGCAGTAACCTATTTAGCAGGAAAAATTATTGCTGGAGGAAGTGGCGTTTGGGGCTCAGTTCCAATGACACCACATCCAGATTTAGCGAAAGAAGACGCAGAGAAAATGGCTCGTTATATCCTCTTGCTTAAAAACGAATAATATGCAAAAACGATACAGCTTTCCACTTGTACTTGGCCTATTAGCTCTTATTACTGGCTTCATTAATCATGAAACACCCGATTCCCAAAAAGAAAAATGGGTGAGTTTATTCGATGGTAAATCAACCAAGGGCTGGCACAGTTATGGAAAGTCAACCGCAGGAAGCGCATGGAAAGCACAAGACGGCACCCTTCACCTCGATCCATCCAATAAAAAAGGTTGGCAAATTGAAGGTGGCGGCGATCTGGTGACCAACGAAGAATTTGAAAACTTTCATTTGCAATTAGAGTGGAAAATTGCCCCCAATGGCAACAGCGGAATCATTTTTCTCATTCATGAAGACACAGCTAAATATTCACATACTTGGATGACTGGATTAGAAATGCAAGTATTAGATAATGATGGTCACGCTGACGGAAAAATAAAAAAACACAGAGCAGGCGATTTATACGACCTCATTAGCGCAAATCCAGAAACAGTAAAAGCACCTGGCGAATGGAATATGGCAGAAATTATTTTGCACGATGGCCATTTAACCTATAAGCTCAATGGAGTAAGCGTGGTTCAAACAACGCTTTGGAATGATGCTTGGAAGCAATTGGTTGCAGGAAGCAAGTTCAAGAGCATGCCTGGATATGGAACCTATCGCAAAGGAAGAATTGCATTACAAGATCATGGTGATGCGGTTTGGTATAGAAATATTCGCATCCGTAAATTGTAATCATGTGGGTGCTCGATGATCAGTTTTTTATGCAACAGGCACTTCGAGAAGCTGAAAAAGCGTTTGAAGCTGATGAAGTTCCAGTAGGTGCAGTGGTTGTTATGAATAACAAAATCATTGCCCGCGGACACAATCAGGTTGAACAGCTCAACGACTCAACAGCACATGCAGAAATACTTGCATTAACAGCAGCCTATCAGCATTTAGGAAGTAAGTATTTGCCCGATGCAACTTTGTATGTAACCCTTGAACCTTGTCTTATGTGTACCGGTGCATTGTACTGGTCAAAGCTCGGTGCTATAGTTTGGGGTGCATCTGATGTAAAAAATGGACATAGAAGTGTGACAGGCAACTATTTGAGTCAGGAGGGGAAATTTCCATTTCATCCCAAAACCCAAATAAGAACAGGCGTTATGCAAGAAGAATGTGCAGCCATAATGCAACATTTTTTCCGTCAAAAGCGTAAATAAGCTATTGCGAGTTACGAAAAAATGCCCTCTTTGTTATAACCCAACTCAAGTACGGCGTATTTTTGCAACCCATTATTCACATCAATAAATCATCAGTATATGTCATTTACACTACCCGCGCTTCCTTATGCACACGATGCTTTGGAGCCACACTTCGATACAACTACCATGCAAATTCACCATGGTAAGCACCACCAAGCTTATGTTGATAATCTCAACAAAGCGATTGCTGATACGCCGCATGCTGGTAAGTCGTTAGAGCAATTGGTTGCTGAAGCAGGTAGTATATCACCTGCAGTTCGCAACAACGGCGGTGGTCACTGGAACCATACATTTTTCTGGGAAAGTTTAGCTCCACAAGCAGGCGGAGTGCCAACAGGCGAACTAGCTGCTGCAATTGATGCTGCTTTTGGATCATTTGACGCTTTCAAAGAAAAATTCGCACAAGCGGGTATGACTCGTTTTGGAAGCGGTTGGGCTTGGCTATTAGTAAAAGATGGAAAATTAGAAGTGAGTTCAACTCCTAATCAGGATAATCCATTAATGGATGTTGCCGAAGTAAAAGGCACTCCAATTTTGGGTGTTGATGTGTGGGAGCACGCCTATTATTTAAAGTACCAGAACCGCAGAGCTGATTATTTAGCTGCATTTTGGAGTGTAGTTAACTGGAATAAAGTAGCAGAAAGATTTACTGCTGCTAAGTAATTAGAGCGTAAAAATTTTAATTGAAAGCTGTTGTAATTTTTTGCAACAGCTTTTTTGTTATTATAGAATCTTGCAATAATTTGATGCCAAAAT
>ERZ1066133.162-NODE-162-length-36505-cov-18.588477_pt1 | contig 36505 bp, 32 predicted proteins | sample MGYA00382780_ERZ1066133 | MGnify/ENA primary metagenome ERZ1066133 (study PRJEB33369, sample SAMEA5778363) | biofilm metagenome | biome: Industrial cooling water; feature: Water cooling tower basin; material: Biofilm | place: United Arab Emirates | collected... | reverse complement strand
AATATCAATATTTTACGATGGAATACGATATTTTAATTCAACAGTTAAATTCCCAAATCATTATTGGACACAGCAAATCCTAATCGCGGTTTCCACCCACCATTTGTATGAATGAGGAATTGCGATGGGTTTATTATGGAAGATCCGACCCAATTACCTGAATCAAAAACCATCCGAAATAAGTGATGATCGATTCAGCATATCGGGCAATTACTTTTATCTTGACACATTGTACTATATCGATTCAAACGACGCTGGTTTATTATCGTGTAGTATAGATGTCCCGCATGTCCCAGCAATGGTTAGAGAAATTACAACAGAAAATATCGATACGACTGTGTATTCCAGTCAATTTATCATTACTAAATCATAGTTTAAATTTATAACCACATGTTACACAGGTGACAAACACAGACGCTCCTTCATCGGAAGCGCGTGTCTGCTTTGAGTATGAAACCGTCTTGAGACTTTTACAACGCCCACATTCGACAACACCATCCTCGATTTCAGTTGGGTTGTCCATAAATTCCATCTCTTCTGAAAGCCGTTGTCGAGTGTCATTAAAAATTGGGTCATCAAACAATAAAGATGGCTGGTCTAATTCTGCTTCCAAAAATTTAGCAATATCCGTGTAGTGTGACTCCTGAATGCGAGAGACCAACTCGTATAGAACGTGTCTTTCAAACCAGTATTTATCACACAAACAAGGATATTTATCTCGGTATGTCTGAATAATAGACTTTACTAACGATTGATTCGCAGATTTCCGGAAAAAACTTGAAATTATGGAATTCATAATTGTTTGTCTTGTTTTAATTTATTTTATTCATCCACCATTCTATTATGAATAAATTTCAATTTTGAAATGTATTCCAATTCCAATTCATTCAAAAATGAAAACCATACACGTAATACACTATAAAGGCGAACCACCCAGTTAAGATTATTGACATGATAAAAGTCTCTATAGTGGAGTTGGTTAGGATTGAATGGCGTGAGGATGTGATCCAACCCATCTGATAACAAGTAAGCATCGCATATATTTTGATGGGTAATAAAAAGAAAAAGTACAAGGGAAAATATAATAGATTTAACAGATATCTGAAATCCCAATTTTGCATCCAAACCAGAAAAAGAGTCCTAAGTGTCAGTATTCCTGCTCCATAAATAGCACGATGAATAAGAATATTATTCGAAACGGATGCGAAAATCTTTTGAAAAAATCCCAGTAAGATAAAGAAGGGAAATAATATCTCGTATGTAGTTATCAAGGACAAATAAAGGCTTTGCTGTGGTATCGCTTGAATTTGCCAGACCTGTTCTCTATAGAACGATCTCATCCATCTGAGTTGTTGATTCAAGAATCTTGTGAATTGTATCGGTGACTCGGTGTAGGCAATCGCTTTAGAAGTTTGAACCGATTGATAACCAGATATCATGACTAAATTCGTCAAATGACGATCGTCGCCTGGTCCTACTCGCACACAACAATATTTCTGGTTAATGAAATCATCAAGTAATTCATCTGTAAGCACATTTTGCCGGTATATGGAAAATGGACCACTACAACAATTCATACTACCAAAAAAGGACATGGCAGATCTCTCAATATCAAACGCGTAAGCATACCTAGCATTAATAATTTTTGTCAATAGATTCACCAAATTAAAAATTCGAAGTGTGCCAGTAGCACACCCAATGCGATCATCACTTTGGATGACACTCACCAAAGCTTCCGTGGAATGCGGATCAATCACAGTATCACTATCAATGATTATGACATAGTCGTTATTTGGATGCCGTTGGCGAACATATCGGAATCCATCATACATTGCGAATCTTTTCCCTCGATGAGGCAACATGACGCATTCTTTGTTATTACCTAATTCCCTATCGTAAATCTTTTCAAAAATGTCATACATAAATTGATCGTCTTTGTCATTTCCATCCACAAAACCATACACTCCGATAACATTCCTGTATTGACAATTACGCAACGAAATGAGACAATTTTCCCAATATGTCGCGTCTTCCCTGTATCCCACAACGACAAAACAAACTGATGGCTCTTCTGATACCGTTAATATTTCTTGGAAAGATTTCAAACGTTTTTTGCTTTGCTGATAATTTAGGAAAGCCCCACTCGATTGCAAAACAAAATAAGATAATATGAATATACCCACAATCAATTGTACATGAATTCCTCTGTATTTTTCATAGAATAGACACACCATCAACATGAACGATGTCGTAAAAAAAATGAATAAAAATGCAAACCATTTGAATATTTTAAGGCACAACATTTTTATTAATAAATTATTTTTCGAAATGTAATGAAATTACTGCAAATCCGATAAGATGGAATCTTCCAAATCTTTCCCAAGATATTTTAAGAACGAATTCTCATCCTCGTCCTTCAGATTAGCTTCCTTTCTCGCCTGATAATAACGATCCTTATACTTCTCAAGGTAATCTGGGTTCTCGCCTTCCATCTCTTTAATCAGTGATGAAGACTTGTGGATAGACTCTTTCATCTGTTTGAGCTTACTGATTGTTTCTTTATACGTCCAAATCAGTTGTGCGCGTTTTACTTGCTGGGTAATATATTGCTCGAACTCGTCCAATGGAGAATCTTCCTGTGCTTTCTTAGATTCTTCCAAGAGAGCCTTCTCGCGTTGCTTCATTTGTTCAATCTCCTGTTTCTCATTCTTCTTCTTGGTCAGAATATCGTTACTGATAACGTCTGTCGTCTTTTGTTTAATATCAATCGTCTGTATCTCATTCGAGTACACATCCGAATTGGTAATAGGAAAAGGGCGACCTACATAAGTATGGAATATCTCATTATACGAATCGACATTCTTGATGATGTACTCGGCCCTATCATTGGCCTCCTGTTCTGATGCGAATACCCCTCTAATCTTCATCATGCCATAAATATTATCCTTATCGGGCTTCGCCCCCTTGGCTGGTATGAAAGACACCAAAGCGATATTTTGTCCATAGATAACAGGATCCGCATAATATTTCTCCACCTGTGTAAAACGAATGTCTCGATTCAGAGCTTTCATCGCAATAGGAACTTCATTATCAGGGATAGTCTCTTTGGATAAACGAAGGTGATTTGACTCTCTGTCTGCAGGCGACACAAGTGACATAATCTTCAATTTTGTTTTTGTATTCTATAATCTTTGGTCTTAAATCATATTACCGACTGAAATAAGCAATAAGTTTCTTTTTCAACTTCGGAACTTCATTTCCACCCCCTTCATTAAGAAAGCAAATGCATTTATAGATGTAGTCGTATTGGGAACATCTTGGTAGAGAAGGTATTGGCGACATCATCGGATACAATTCACCATTTATAGAATTGTCAGGGCGTAGATAATCATGCGAAAAGTCATACTCTTCTTCATTACATTCATCGGCAGTATCATTTATTTTGCTGTTCATATCTAAAATGCTCTCAGTGACATTTTGATATATTTTCATATTAGAAACAACTTTCTTTTGAATATTGGACTGATCCTTGAATATCGATGTTATTTGTGAAAGCGTGACCTTCATTGTCTCCTCACACGGTCGTGACAGATTACAATAACGCTTTGCTTCCACCAAATATGCTTTAATCTCACCAACTCTCGAAAACTTTTTCCCTGACAAACATTGGATAATTTCAATCACCAATCTCATGTCATCACGCGACAATTTGTATTTCTTCAGAATCAGACTAGCACAATGATACCAGAAGCACTTGACATCTTGAACGACACATCTGAAAAATGGTACCGCGACTCGAAACGATATCCCAGAACAAACAACATGGGATTTATCGAAATCAATAATCTTTACTATCCAATTACAATTCGTGACGACCATGTCATAACTAGGAAAACGGAAATATAATGGCATCTTCTTCTCGTTTGGAAATAACAGCACATTCCAAGGGCACAAATCAAAATGCATAAATCCAAGCATTTTTTGTGACAGCTGTAATGAGAATAGAATCTGTCTAAAAATATCAACCAAATCATGAAACGAAAAGAGATCTTCTCTCGCCAAAAATGTCTCTAATGATATAAAGTCTGGGTTATATTCCATTAAAACACTATCATTAGAAACCAAATCCAATGTTCTAATGAATGACGGTGTTATGGGGCGTAAGGTGTTCAGCATCATTCCAACCAAATACTCGTGATGAATAGAACGAGTCTTGTTGATTTTTAAAATCGCATTCCCATATACTTTACTGGACTTGATCGTAGTGTTCTGGCTCTCACGCAAAATATTGGAAAACTGATTGAGAGCAACACTGGACTTTTGGATCGCCAATGACTGCGTTACAAGATCTTTTTGAACAACAGTCAAATCATAATAATTGGCATTTGGAGATGACAACATCCGTCTGTTCACGCGATCCAAGAGCTGTTGGCAATAATCCAGCATACCATCAACCCTCAAATATTTTTCAAAAAATAGTCTTGCATTCTTTGCGATTTCTTTACAACGTTCTGGATTCTGCTCGCACCATTCATACTTTTTTAAAAGATCTACCTGATCCAAAACCCCTTCAATAGGCACATAATGTTCGTATGGAACTAACATGTCCGAATACCACAACTTGTAAGCACATGGATACATAAAAATAACAGACTGAAAGGATAATTCATATCCTAGTCGATAAGCACAACTATGCCCTGGAAGATGAAGAATATATCGATACCGACTCTGTGTTTCTGGAGTCATGAAATCAACCAATGGAACATGCATATCGCTAATGATGTCCAGATAGTCAGATGATCTACATTTTCTCGGTCGCAAGTTCCATTTTGTAATTCCAATATCCAATATATCTGGAAAACGCTGAGTCAGTTGACTAAAAAAAAGCCTAGGGTTCGTATCTGTAGTTACACCTAACCCAGTAGACGCCCCTCTAAAAACAATTTTTGGAATTTTATTCTCCCAGTCCATCGAGCTTATATCTGGAAACGCTTTATGCTGACCCTTATAATCCATAAAAACCTCTCTTGGTTCATTCTGATAGCATCCTCTCATCCAATCCTCCCATGTAGGACACATCAAATCCGCAAACCCCTCTCTCGAACACATGCTTATAATTGGAATAAAATCCTTATCTTTCCACCCCAAGTCAGAGTTGTCGCCTACAAGAGCGTCATAGGGATCACATAAATCTTTTCTCAAAATGGGAAAATCACGTTTATTCAAAAAGAATTCACAATCGGATATTTGTCGAGTGGCGCATAGCTTTTTAAACATGGAATACAATACATCAACTCCGCTATCATTCTCTTGAATAGGAAATTCATAACGAACAAGTCCATTATTGCAATACCATTTATTCGAGAACCTATTAATTTTTGTTTCTGTGAATTGACGGCCCTCTTTCTTACACAATTCCTCGCAAAGGTGCTTAAAGTCTTTGTATTTCGCAGGATTCACTTGCAAACTCTTTTGTGGGTAATGGTTTGTGTAATTCGCGTTTGAAAATGGCAAAAAGATATTAATCCTATTATCCACAATTTGTACATAGATACCCTTCTTCATCTTGTCAAATATGTAGGAAAATGTATTCATCCAGTTATCACCATATTTGAAAAAGCTTACAGCGTCACCCTCGCTCAACACTCTTTCACAAAATGTCATATTCTTTCGTTTTTCACGAATCACTGACAAAAATTGTTCGTGATCTCCCGCTGTAAATATGCGTTGTCTGAAGTGCTTGTATCGCCCATTCGTTTTACGCTCGGTTTCCATGCTTTGCTTTGTTTTTCTCAATCACCCTTTTAAATTCAATCACTAAATCAATTTTGTTTGTACCTGCACGCAAACAAAATTCCAACCAAGTTCAATTAATTAATTATATCTTCAGAAGATCTTGATAGATCTTACAATAAATTAACTGGCATAATCAATTTTTTTGCTGGTCTCCTAATCAACAAAAAAAAAATAAAAAAATTATTAATTTCTAATTTAAATAAAATATCTCAATGGCTCTTAAATCGAATCTAAAACACAATACCTCATTGCTGATTGCTTTCGCAATCTCCCTTATTCCCATTGCCACCGCAATCATCACCCTTAACTACCTTGGTCTCACACTGAACGATGACAAGACTGTGGATCCCAAAGATTGGCAAAGGAAGTGGCTAATCGTGTTCGCATGGCTATATGTGATCTCGTATGTTTTGGGTCTTCTATTCATTCGTCTATAAAATAAAAGCAGAGTAATAAATACACAAATATAATGTATTGTATTCATTATATTTTGTACAATTTAAATAATTCTTGGTTTGGATTCAACCTGCAATAATTTGCTAATATAGTAAAGCCTGAATAAGATATGGAATAAATGGCATCAGCTCTTCGTAAAAATTCAAATTCTTCTATGCACATTCTCAATCCTTTATCATAATATTCCATGTCACGAACAGGATAACTAATATTGACTATTGCGCATCTGTCAATGTCTTCACAAAAGGCGTCTTTGATTATGCCTTTATAATTTCTGGAAACGTTCAGTCTCAGTTTTGGGTTGTCGGACATGAAAAAGATATTTGTAGTAGTGCCCTGATACATGTCAACAATATTATCGATATGCTTGTGTAATTCGTCATTGGTAGGAGATCGTTCGTCCTGATCACAATAATCAACAGATGGTTTCACGGATAAATGCTTGTCCCCCGTGCGAACATGGATACATATATACGGAATTTTATGATCGTATGATTGTATTGGGATATTCCAAGTAAAGAAATGTTCTATAATATAATGAGATTGAAAATTATGAAGATTTAATTCATTTGAAAGAGGGAATTTGATATTGAATGAAAAAAAATCGAGAGAACATAGCGCTACAAATTCTTTATATTGTTGGTCTTTCAATATTTCCAAAAAAGACATGTTGAAGTTATGCTTCCCAAGTATATATGCTCCATCTGGTATTTCCGGTAATACACGTGGAGATATGTCATCCATCCAACGGATATATTTAGAAATAGGATGATTAATAACGACACACCAGTTCAAATTCAACGATTCGCATACATCCAAAAGATGGAAAAAAAATTTTAAAAAATCAGCTAATCCTCCACAGATGTACGAGTAATAATAAACTATAGTTGGAGACATGTTTTGCTTTTTGACCCAGACAATCTATTATATCTTAATCTGTGATTCAAAAACAAATCCGGTCATCTTTTGCATAGGAAGCCTGTTGATATGCTGATAAGTATTAATGTAATCGGTGTTTGAAAATGCATTTCGAAACTGTGTTATATCCAGTTCTCCCCCGTATTCTGCCAACAATCTCCACGATGGAGCCGGTGAAGGTAGATTTTCAGAATCAGGAAAACATTGTCTATGTATGGCTTTCAGCAAATTTTCTGAATAACAGTACAAAATGTCGTGTTTATTATCGCGCGCAAACGCTAGGCAACAAGGAAAAGAACAAAAAATACCATCAACCCTATAATAACAATCCTTGTTTATAAATGAGTTGTGAAAATCCGTATTCAAACTTTTGAACATGGACTTGGAAATATTCTCCCTGACTATCACATCGTCTTTGTAATCGGATGGTATTTTTTTTTCCAATCTCTGTGATATATACTGCACAGGACATCCAATAGGAACGTAAGGGAACGTGTGCCGGCACCAAAAACAACACAAATCGGTCCGAGTTGGCAGACATTCTTCTGTAAGGTTCTTCATGGTTACAACAAAAGTATGATGATTTCTTGCCTCGTCTAAAAAAACGTAATTCTTAAAATCATTTCCTTTTCCTTCTGGAAAGGAAGTCGTCAAATCTGATATTTGAGTACGCTGAACGGGCTGGATGTGATCGTGATCATGATCGTCAGAATTAATACCAAATTTCAAAGCAATCTCACTCGCAACGATCCCTTTCAATACAATATATTGGTGCTTTACCATAATTTTTATTGTTTTTATAATATGTCATGCCATCAAATCAATTTAATGATTGATAAAGAAATTCTTTCCGATTTGTTTATCTTTATTTATACTAAATGGGAAAGTTTAAGGTACTATTGTCATTATTGTTTCGGGTGTTTGTCATGTCCTACTACATCAAGACAGGCATCATTTACGATAATAAAACCCATCAACCCGTGTCCATACAAGGAATTTCGTGGTTTGGTTTCGAATCAGACACCGTAATATTGGGAGGTCTTGACAAACATCCCATCTCTTTTTATTTTGGCATTCTTCAAAAACACGGAATCAATAGTATTCGAATCCCATTTTCACAAGAATGGATTTACTATAATTATGATTTCCAACCCGATCCTCAGTATCTTTCATCAAACCCAATACTTAAAAATAAAAAATCAATTGAAATTTTGGATTATGTCTTTGACATGGCGGGGGAATTGAACATAACTATTCTCTTGGACATGCATCGATTAAACTACAAGGAAATCTCACAGATCTGGTATTCTATTGAAAACAATAGATACACAAGCGATACCTTTTTAGAAAGTTGGTACAAATTGCTTGATCGATATCATCAGAATGAAAATCTCATCACTTATGGTGATAACAACCCAAACACGGATTGGTTTAGATTTTCAAATCAAACCATACTATATCTCAATACCAAATACAGACATCACAACTGGCTCATTCTCGTCCAAGGAATAAATTGGGGACGTATCTTTCCTAAATACAATAATAAAACATTATTATTATCAGGGCGGAACGTCGTCTATTCACCACATACATACGGAAGAAGCGTTACTCCAACGATGAATTTAGACCCCCATGCGTTGTATGCTCTTTGGGATCAAGCCTTTGGTTACCTAAAAAGTGAATTTCAACAAGCAATTATCATCGGCGAATGGGGTGGAAGAACATCACTGGATACACTATGGATGTCGGTATTTGCCAAATATCTAGTCGAGAATAATATGACGAATAATTATTTTTGGAGTCTCACCCCAAATTCCGATGACGTGGATGGCTTCCTATTAAACGACTGGACAACCATTGATCCTATTAAAAAGATACTATTACAAAATCTACAATTCCGGATGACTAAATCTATGGACTCCTTTCTATTACCGAGGAAGTCTGGTTATGACTGAAAATAATAATGTCATATCAACGAGTTAATTTATAATTTTTTTCAGCATTTAAACATTCGTTCATTATAATAAAATAAAATCATGAAATTCTATTGGTTGCAACCAATTATTATAGTATTAACAGTGTTGTTACCCAGTTCTCATACCTTTGCTCATCTAAATGGGTACTGGCGGAATGGACTCGATCAACATTCCATTATCCACGTTGATGATGAAACGGTATCTCTACATAATGGTGATGCTAAACTATCAATGCAATACAAGCGCGATCCTATTCTTCGTGGAACCTATCATTTCAATAATTTGCGTTTTAACAGATTAGCATTACCCGCGTCTTTACCTAATATTAGCCTTTCCACAGCTATGAACTATATAACCTTGTTGAAAAAACATGGAGCCACCATTTATATTCAAGAAGATCATATTACAGATTATCCTCATTCAGTCATTATCGTTTGGCGGGTGCATGATCGTTCAGGCACATTTACTCTGGATCGTGTATTGTAATTTTTTTCTTTTTTTTTTTAATAAAGAAAACCAGAGTATTATGGAACAAAACGTGTGCAAAGATCAAGAGACTTTTAACAGTGCTTTCAAGACCGCCCTCGATGGTTATGAAAAAGAAAAGGAGGATGTTACATTAACTTCAAAAGAAATAGCTCTCTATGTCTTGTATTCCATTGCGATGATCGTATTTTTAGTATGGGCTATTTACCTAGTCTCCAAAGAAAAGAAAAATGATGAACGTGTAATACACTTCTTATACGCCACTATACTATCTCCTATTTATGTCCTCTCCTATTACTTTAACGAAGTCTTTTAGTAGTTCTAGATCTAGATCTTCTCGCCACAAAAAAAAAATACAAAACTGAATTGTAAAAGTTAGTTTTATATTTTAATAATAATTTATTTATTCTTGAAAATAGTAGCAATGATCGAAGTCAGCGCGATTACAATTAAAAATACAACAATAATAGTTGTCTTGTTCTTTTTACCAACATTCAAGCCTGTTAAAGCTGTTAGGATATTCTTATAAAAAAGTAAACCAGCAATTACAAAAATAACCATCAATATCGCGAAAATAATAATGGTAGTTGTAAAAAAATTTGCTACTCCCGGTGGAATATCGTTCTCGATACAATCGGGACTATATCCTCGGTTTTTATTGCATTCTGTTGAACAATTAGAACAGGAATCCAACCCTGTTATATCGATATTAGGTTCACCACTTTTACGACAAGTACACTTGACAGACATATTATTTTATTTATTCATCCAAAAATAAAATATATTATTATATTTTATCATTCATCTGGAAGATAGACTTGTCAAATCCGATTTGTACGCATTATACGCTCTTGGCGCATAGTTTGGTAATATCGTCGAACATGGAATCTGGAATGCAACTTCGCGTTCTTGTATTCCTACCGCAGGAGGTATAAAATATTGTAGTTGAGTAGGCTTGGCATAACCGGCATCCCTGTTGAAAATATGCGGGACCGTCTCTAAGTACTGACCTCGATAGAATTTCATATAAGGAAAATGATTCACTTCTGTTGGTACCTCTTTTACATCATTGGGATAAACCCTCATTGGCTCGAATTGTTGTTTTTGTCGCAATAGATCTTGGAGAGGAGTAGTCGTCATTTTTTATAATCATAAACAAAAAATGATTTTATAATTTACGTGTAGAAACAAAATAAATAGATTAGATTATTGGATTTTTATGATCAAACTTGTGCTCTTCGATTTTGATGATACACTCTTCTTGAAAAGAAAGAGAGTATTCATACCAAAACTATTACAGATGCTTCAACAACTTCGTTCTCAACATATCCATATCGTGATTCTTACATGTAATCATAAAGCAAAAGATATTATAACATCACATCATTTGGATAATTTCTTCCAAAATATTATTTATGTAGACGCTCGAGCCGAATATAAATCGGAAAAAATAATACAAATTTTGTTTCCTGAATATGCTCCATCATCGATCCTTTTTTTTGATAATGACCCGTTACACATTTATGACGTTTCTAAAAACTGCGACATACGTAGTTTCCTAGTCAACGGGTATGAGGGATTGAAAGAAGACTTGGTGTTATTATTGGTCGATCACCAATACTCTAATTTGCGTGTATGCCTTCAACGGGAATTACACAACTCATCAACGACCGAAGGAAATTATTTAACAGACAGGATTGTCGCTTTACAAAATCTCATGGAATTGGATAAAATCAAAAATTGACTTTCTTCCAATCGCATATAAGAATAAACCAATCAAGCAATTAAAACATGATTACCAGATCCAAAATTCACCAGCAAAAGGATGATGCGATACCAAATACATCCAAGTCTGGAGTAACCGGAACCAAATCAGACACAGTCGAGACTATTTTTTCGGATGATGATAATAGTAGTATCATATCCGAAGACGGTAGCAATAATTCCACGTCATATTCAGTATCTACTACATCCAGTTCTGATTCCGATTCCGAATCTCAAGAGACTGAAAAAAATGCAACAGCCGAACAAAAACGTCTTAGCAAAAAACAAAAGATGAAAATATTTGTATCTTCCATGTTACGGCACAATACCCCAAACAAACCATCGCAAGATGATCCGACCAGCACTGAAACCGAAGATACGAGTAGTGGCAATGATGATGACGAAGGTGATGATGATAATTCAACGGATGAAGATTCCGACAGTGGCGACGAATATTTCATGAGTCTTCCAAAAGGCATCCGAGAAAATAATAAGCTCATGAATCTATATGATAAAATAAAGAAATATATTCAAGACAAGAGGACCCCCAATCTGGAAAAGATCCTTAAATCAAAAATTTCATTCAAGCGTAAGGTCGAATTGCTTGAGTCGATGATTATTTTGGATAACTGTGAGCCTTTTACGGAAGAGTATTTACAAATAAGGGGAATCATTATGAAGCAGATTCCTATTTTCAAAAAAGAGTACAAGGAAAACAAAGTGTATAAAGACAGTTTAAAAATTCTTGAAAAGAAATCATCCGAATTGGACAGCATGAGTGACCTGCCAATTCGAATTCTAAACCTCAAGACATCTGAAGAAAATAAACAAATTATATACAGAAAGTACATGGAATTCCGACAAATGTCTCGAGACGACGAAGAATTCGGAAAACTTGAAAGGTGGCTCAAATTATCCCTGCAATTACCATTCGATAATCTCGTTCAAGGATCCATCCCAAATGCGGTGGATTCAACTTATTTGAATGATGTTCGAAAGAAATTGGATTCTGTTTTGTATGGCATGGCCGATGTGAAAGAACAAATTATTTTATTCTTACATGTCAGATTGTTAAATCCATCTATTCGTGGTTGTTCTCTGGGTCTTATCGGACCTCCGGGGTGTGGAAAGACAACTATTGCGAGGTCTTTGGCGGATATTATCCAATATCCTTTCCAGCAAATTTCATTCGGTGGAGTCAACTCCTCGGAATACCTTAAAGGACATAACTATACATACGTCGGTTCGCGCCCTGGTGAAATTGTCAATTGTCTCATTCGGATGAAACACAAGAATGGCATCCTGTTTTTTGACGAATACGACAAAATCAGTAAAAATGCGGATATCGTATCGACATTATTACACGTTACAGACTTTTCTCAAAACTCTTCATTCCGCGATAATTACTTTTCTGATATCGAGGTTGATCTATCATCCCTATGGTTCATCTATTCGATGAACGAATTACCCGATAATTCCGCTTTACGAGATCGAATTTTCCCAATTTTTATTAATGGCTACACGGAAAAGGAAAAGATCCGCATCATTGTCGATTATCTTTTTCCAAGACACCTTCAAGACCATCTATTCAAGATCTCTGATGTGATTATATCCGATCAAGTCGCGAGTTATATCATTTCCAAAGTGTGCAAATCATCCGACAAAGGCATCCGGTCAATTGAGAAAGCCGTAAAGGACATTATTCGAAAAATCTCGTTCTTGTATCATCATCACGATAAATGCGACTTTTCTCTATCATTCAAAGTAAAGGATAGAATCACTTTACCTCTAACACTCACATCAGAGATCGTCGGCATGTGTCTAGATAATAAGAGTCTCTTGTCTGCTATGAATGGCGATTATTTAAGCATGTATTCTTGATTTGATTCAAATCGATTTAAATCACTGAACGTCCAACATAAAAAAGGATGTATTATCGTTTGTTTTACGTATCTGCTTTAATTCTTCAAATTGTCTATTCGAGACATCTTCTTGGGAATGGTTCTGATGTCTCTTCCATTCAACCCAAGCATACGCCGTCATGGCCGAATCTGCGCGTTTTTAACTCAACTGGACGGCATTTACAAGATGAGATTGCCACGCCTACTATAGAACCTGCGCCTGTACCCGATGTCGTTCCTATCCCTACTCCCACACCTGTACCCGATGTTGAGCCTATCCTTACTCCCACACCTGTACCCGATGTTGAGCCTATCCCTACTCCACCCGCGACAGTATGTCCTCCATGTATATGCTCCGTGACACCAATCGATTTAACTGTTCATGATGATTTTTGTGAAACAGTTACGCAGGATATGAGCACAGTCGCACATGTATCCATTGGCACATTTGTACTGTTACTATTGTTTATAATATCCATTCTGTTTGTAGTAATCAAAAACTCGTGCACGACGCGTTAAAAAAAAAAGAGTGATTATAATTGAATTCATATTGAATTCAATTCAATTATAAATATAAATTACCAATTAATAAAAAAAAGAAGAGTAATGTTTTTACGTGTTTGCGTGATCATCTTAATTATACTACTACTTATTTTAGTAGTATATCGTAGGATCAAATACAGCGATGAAACATTTACAAAAATAAATCTTGGGTTTGTGCCACAAAATAACCCCGACACCGACATCATCCCAGCACGTGATCCGACCGAACCAAATTATACAGTAGGTGGGAAATATTTTATGGAAATGTTCAATCCTTATTTACCACGAAATTACACTGACATATTCGGTAATATGATTCGAACCACAGGTAAAGGACAAACATTTGCGATTACAGCAAGTTTTCTATCCGTCTGGGATGTAAACACAATCCTGAAGAGCATGACGGATAATGGCGTTAGAAATAAAACAGTCACCGAACTCTTGCAACAGATCAAACAAGTAGATGCGACGTCATTCGAAGGAGAACGCTTTAACATGATTTCTAAAGTCGATCCCCATCGTGTTTACACAGACTTGACAGTTCCTCTATCCAACGGAATTAGTCAACAGGTGGAATATCTGGATGTTGTGAAGGGTTCATGCGATCTTGAACTCATGTTGCAATGTCTGTTGAGCGCACTACCAGACGCCAACATTATCATCTTTTATTACGGAGCCAATCCTACAGTGTGCCCGCCTGAAGGCGATGATCTACCAAATCAGAGTTTCATCGATCTTTACGAGAGTGTACCTAGATCTCTGTACTCTAAAATGTATGCCTATTCTTCTCAATATACTATATTGTGTAATAACATTGTCTTTGATGTGATTTCCGATCGAATGGAGATTGTAAATGAAGTGGCTAGGCTACTCACAAATATCAAAGCAAATAATGTTACTATCTTGACAACAAGCGGTATGATGGACAAGAATAATATTCCAGATGGCCGAGACGAGTATCAAACTTATCCCATGGCATTTTCATCCGTAACCACAATAGCAGGATTTCGTTATGAGAATATTCCAACCCAAGCATCACCACAACTAACATCTTTTAAATATTCAAATGGAGGATTCTTCACACTTGAAAACGTCCCATCAGATGATTACGCAAGTGAAATTCCTTATTTTCAGATTGGTTATATTCCACAAGACGACCCCGATAAAGCATATTATGTCGGAAAACCTGATGTAGCTGGGATCGCTTCAAATGTTTTTATTATGTACACAGAAAACCCAAACAGTCCGTTCGTACCACCTGAGCTTCGAACATCACTATCCGTTTCTACACTGACAACAACTTCATTGGATATTTCTTTGTGCTTTTATGCTGTAGTGATTGGCATGGTTAATGAAATAACCGCTTTCAATGGGTGGGATTATCAATCCATTTTTTACGAATACTCACAATTTATCTTTGAATATAAGAACCGCGGAGACAATGGAAAATACCAAGCAAATCACTTTAAATTATGGAACCCTTGTACCGGTCTCGGAATGCTCAACGGAAAGACGCTTGCCAATCTCCTTGGGGCGTCTTTTGTGTATGCTGGCTTACCTATTCAATGTGTTGCAAAAGGTGTGAGTCGTCAAATGTCATATATTAATTGTTATCCTTTGCCTTTTGTGAATGACGTTTTATATCCGTCTTTTAACGGTAATAGTTCACTCCGTTTATCGGAGCCTTCATTTGGACCAATGTCTTTATGGAGCGAGCTATTCATTTACCCCGTTTCAAAAAGCGAAGAAGGATACTTTAAGATCTCAACGCCCACCGAAAGAGATCATTTACTCATACGCAATGCGTCCCTTGTTGTAATTGTCAGTCGTCAGGTAAATTCGACTCCTTTTGTACTTTGTAATATTGAGAACAGATTACATACCATTACTGACAATAAATTTCGACCAGGGGATAAGATCTCTGATGAGTATGTTTGGTTTATATCTTCTACCAATTCACAGCACGAATATATCCGTTACTTTTCAGATATTTATGTATCGTCCTATTCAAACAATCAAGACACTACATTATTCCTTAGCTGTAAATATGACCAAGACCAATCGCCCAGTTTATTGTCATCCGAACAAAGTAGTCAGGAACAGATGCCAGTTGTGTTTTATTTCAGCCCACATCCCTATTACATCTTAAAATCAGACTATAACAAATTGGTTGAAAAGTCCTATTACATTAATATAACGAATCAGAGCGAATTCGTGACGTGTGGCCTTGATAACAATTTTTCCGATGTACGAATTACTCGAAATAAATGTGCTGATCCATACAGGATAGTTCCCGCTCTATTTCAAACCGAATTCGATCCTGTCCCACAATGGCTTCTGATTCCATCGCATAATAATAAATACCCCAACAATATACCCGCCTTAATTTTTGGTCGGTACCTGATCTTCAATACTCGTTTGAAATCATATCTGACCATCATACATAATATTGTTTACAATGAAGATGATGAGGAAGAAGACTCCTTTGAATTGCGGTTCAAGACACCCAGCTATCAATCAACACCTTTGTACGCAAAGAGTGTTTTTAATTTATCGCGTTTTGATTTCGTAACGTATGCGCAAGATCCTGCTCCACAGAACCCAACATTCAAACTCTTTCAACCGAGACACGTCCAGAATAAAGGATCAGAGACTTTGAACAATTTCATGTGCAATGTCTGGATAGATTTCGAAAACCCTCATTACACGAATGAACACCCAAGCGAATTTGTATCCGTATTTTTTGATGAATTACCTGACGAAGAGGATGATGAAACTGATCTGACTTCTATACAACGATTGACAATAGAAAACACTCGTACAGAAGAACCTAATTTTTTCTTATTCTGGGTTGCCGAACATCTCATGATACGATCCAACCGAAACACTGTTGCGATAATTACATCGACACCCACATATAATAACCAAGTAAGAAGAACCGCATTGTCGATAACAGAAAACAGCTTTGTAGAAATGACAAACTACGATAGTTCATACATTAATCCAAGTCAAGTTTGGAAAATTGAAATGACACCTCATTGTCCATGGATATCCAACATGTTCTTTTTTGACTTTCAATACCCTATCCTAAACTTTTTGCGTAATAATATATACTCAGAAGGGTTTATTTTGACTAGTGCAGAACGGATAGATAATTGTCTCATTTATTCCGACCAAGGAAACGCTTGGAAACCTCGATTGGGCTACTGTGAGTCCACTTCAGAAAAGGATTGGGCTGTATCTCCAAACTACACAAATACTCTCCCAAGCGATCAAGAAGATGACGGTCTTTCGTTATCAGGTAACTACTTTTATTTGAATAGCTTGTACAATATATCTGGTACAAAAGGTGTCATGTCATCAGTCTTACCTACCCCACACCAACCAGGTTTATTCCAACTGAATGATTCCAATCTCGACACAACCTATTATAATAGCGCCTATATCATTCGACCAATAAATATATTAGAATGATAATTTGGAAAAACAAAAGACTTGTTACCAATTAAGAAAGTAAGTATTCATTTTTTATCGAAACATTAATAAAAAACACGATTCGTTATGATTGTCAAGCATTTTCGTTTTCTAATCATCATCATCATCGCATTGTTGTTAATTATAATATTTTCCGTCAAACGAATTCATTATAAAAGACAGGAGCCTTTCAAATACGACAATGTTCCTCCAAATTTTAGTGATCAGTTGATTCCTATTCGCCGGTTATATAGGACACAATTTGGCAATATGATTCCACGTGGAGGTAGTACGACATTTGCGATCATCAGTGATTGGAATGCTGTTTGGTCGGCTACAGATGTCGAACAGGCGTGGAGCCAGAATGGAATAACCTATAAATATTCTCAAGATATTATGAATCAGGTATCGTCTGTGAATGCGACTACAATTGGCGATGAACCATTCAATTATCTTGGCGCTAAACAGTTGTCAATACCATTGTCAGATGGGTTTCGACTACAAATGGACCCATCAAAATTACTGCTACCATCATTTTCATTAAGTGCTCAGATCCAAACCATACTCGGCGCAATGCCAGATGCTCGGATCATCATCTTTTACATTGGAATACACCCAGATGTATCACCACCCGGAACCCCAATTCCGAAAGACGCGTATAACGATATGATTCAAAAACTTATTGATGCTTTGTTATTTTTCAAGAATGATTATCACATACTATGTCTTACTAAAGTATTTAATTATCCTTATCCTTCAAATTTGTATGATTTGCTAAAAACTTTGACTGATAATGATGAAAACCCAATAAAAGTCACATGCATGATGCCAAATGTAACGTCAGATAAATGTTTATATCCAGCTGGTTTTACAAATATATTAAATGTTGGTGGTTACGGCTATACTGATGATTCCAAATCATCCGCCTACGATTTATCGGGCGGTGGGTATCTAACATGTCAGCCAGGTTATTATGATGAGTCTCTTTTACCTCCCTACCAGATCGGAGTTGTTCCAGACTCTGATATTGACAAACCTCAAATAATTAAAACATACGTTGGTTGTCCTGATCTCAGTGGAAATATACGCAACTTAGGAGTCAATATCATGAACTCGGTCTATCGATTTGAATCAACGATTCTTTCTCCCGTCGCATATGGATGTGCTATCGCGATCGCACAAGAACTATCTAATTATAGACGATGGGATTTTCAAGATATTTTTTATCGTTATTCAAATTTTCTTTTTGAACCTGTCCATCTTGGCGGAAATGGTAAGTACGATTGTCAGAATTACCATCATTGGAATCCATGTTCAGGGTTAGGAACATTAGATGGGCAGGCATTATCTCTACTTCTACAAGAGCGATTTATAAAAAGTGGAAACCCTATGCAACTATCATTTCTAAATATTTCGAGAGAAATGTCATATATTAATTTTTTCCCTATATCTCCTTTGGAAGATCCTCTAAATATTTTACCACAACACGACCGTTATAACACCTTACCCACTTTGGGACCACAGTGTTTATGGAGTCGATTACGACTGTACTCTGTAAATCTCGTTAGTAGTGGTAATTACAGAGTCGATTACCGAGACGGCTTCCCTATTTACAATGGAAGCATTATCGTTATCGCATATGAACCGAATATTGATACCGATGACGAGTCAAATAATGATGTAATATATCTTTTAGAATGCTTTGATCGACTCACTGCTCGTATTCACAGTTGTTCCAAAAATAATTTTGTTAATGACCAAATCGACAATCGGTATTTATGGAAAATCATTGAGGTAGGGAAGCCTATCTTTATCACGCCGGAAGAAATCAATCTCTTTGCCGATTGTCGCATATCACCCATGTTATATTCAGATATGGTGCTGACATCTGAATATTCGACTGAAGGGAGTATATTTTCAACGTCTCCGTCGCTTCAACCCATAGCCACAACCAAAAATGATGTTATTAGAGTATGTCCGCATTATGAATCCATTTATAAATCATACCCAGGTATAGAGTATGATGATCCAATTGAGGAAGATTCGTATTTTGTCAATTTGACAAATTACAATGAATTCTGGGCGTGCGGTGTGGAATATAACAATGAGCTCGGAATAATCACATCAAGAGGATCGATCAGAGATTCTGACTCACCATGGCCTATTTTTTGTCAGAGATCATTCGACCCAGTTCCTCAGTGGCTTCTTATTCCATTGCCATCACAACAGAATATGGAAGGGCAGTTGAAATATGGTCGTTACATGATATTCAATACTCGTATGCGCGCTTACGCAACCGTGAGAAATGATCAACAGACCAGTCAACCAAGAGTATTTCTAATGAATATTAACAACGCTTCTGCTCCAATTTACACAGACGTTTATAATAATAGTATATTTCATATCAATCGGCTCTCGAGTAATAACGACGAAAGTGAGTTCATGTTCACGAATCACCCTATTTACGGATCGCCACTCAGAATAAATAGTTTCTTATGCCCTGTTGTAATCGATTTCAAATCGTCTTATTTCACCAAAACCAATCAAAATATTAAGAATAATAATTATTTCTCTTTTTTTATATCTGAATCTTCAAAATCCGATGCAATTTTCAAAGAGTCAAAGACTCTTTACTTAGTCCCAGCTGAATCAAATTATACAAGAGCTCAAACATTCTGCTTTCACGTACATCCCAAATATATGGTATCTGATGGTTCAGATATTAACATGATTTTACCAAATACTACGTATAATTCAGCCTCTTCCGTCTCACGATTTATTAACCATGGTGTATCCAGTTTTAATTCGAATAGTTATGTCCAGATGATTCCACTAAATAATGAGGATCTTATTGATAATCTGGCTTGGTTTGCCAATCTCAAAAATTCGAGAAATATGATGCCATTCATTAATGATTCATCTATTCGAATACCCATATTAAGTTTTGACTCTAACAATTCATCAGCAACCGAAATTTTGTTGAGAAATGTCAAATACCCAGATCAATACTTGATCAGTTATGAAGGAGGATGGAAACCTCGTTTAGGCTATGCCCTTCAAACATCTGAATCAGGGCTCACTTGGTCTTTCATACCAAATTACCAAAATATCCCACCTTCGTATTTTAATGACAATATTAGTCTAGCTGGGAATTACTTTTACAAAACCTTGTATTACATCAACTGCCCCAAAGGAATAATCACATGCGCTCTAAATGTTCCTCATCAACCAGCATTACTTACAGAGATTACCAATGAGAATATTAATACTGTTTATTATTCAAGCCTTTTCATGATAGTCTAACATGGTTTTTTTGTATGTCATACAAAAAAACAAATGGACATATTAAATTAAATAATACCGTCATAAATCGTTTTGATTTCCTCCCATTCCAGAGTCTTTTTAACAAGTAGAATCTCGACAAAGGTATCGAGTTTCGTGCGATTAGAACGGATATGTCGCAATGTTTCGCCATAGAGATGAAATAAAATCACGTGAATATTCTCATCAATCTGTCGTTTATAAATTTCTGAAAGGTACGGAAAAATCAACTTGGTTCCCATCCCATAATTCATCACCATAGTTTTCGCAAGTATAAACGCCTTTTCTAAATCGGAAACTGCTCCAGATGATACTGATGTTCCATACATAACCTCTTCAGCAGCGCGTCCTCCCAAGAGCACTTTGATTTTATCCTGGATGTATTCACGAAGCATAAAGTCTTCATCTGATTCATCTGCGTCAAAAATAACATAACCCAAAGATTGCTTAGGGTTAATCGAATCAATACTAATTTTTGATGGACGATCATAACATGATGATTGCAATGCCATCAACAAATGACCGACCTCGTGTGTGGCAATACGACGAAGAACCTTGTCCGATATATTCCGGGGAGCACTACTTGATTGACCGACCAAGATTCTCTCTCGGACACTTTGAAGATGAGTCATATTTACAGGGAGCGAGTTTGTCCTTATAGCGTACAACGTCGCCTCATTCAAAATGTTTTCGATTTGCGCTCCATTAAATCCATTTGTTATTTTGACCAAATCGAGTGTGCTGAAATTCAGGGGCTTGTTCGTAGAATGAATATCGATAATAGCCTTTCTTGTTACGCTATCTGGGTTTGGTACATGAATAATTTTATCAAAACGACCCGGACGAATTGCGGCTGGATCCAACACGTCTCTTCGATTAGTCGCCGCCATTATCATGACAGTTCCTTCATTTGGTTGAAACCCGTCCATCAAAACCAACAGCTGATTCAATGTCTGGTCTCTTTCAGAGTTCGAGCTCTCACCTTCAGAACTCCGTTTTCTTCCCAACGCGTCAAACTCGTCGATAAAGAGAATACACGGAGCATTAGATTTCACAAGCGCAAATAACTCTCTTATTCTAGCCGCGCCCACCCCAATGTATTTTTCAGTAAATTCAGAACCAGCACATGATACAAAATTCACACCAGCTTCTCCGGCTAAGCACTTAGAAATCAACGTTTTTCCATTACCGGTTGGGCCCTCAAGTAATACTCCTCTCGGTAATCTGACGCCGTATCGAGTATAATTTTCTGGACGACGTATAAAATCAATAATCTGAGCAAGCTCTTTTTTAACTTCTGGGTATCCGCCAACACATGTGAAATTAAACAGGGACGTATCATCTTCTAACCTGAAATTATTGTTTTCTGAAGAAACTGATTTTTTCGGTGATGGTCTCGCATTTCTTGGAAATGGAAATGGGAATCGTACTTGAGTTTGATTTCTAAGGCCATTATCACCCGATTCATATTCAGAGGTAAGAGCATTGGCCCACACGGGTAGAGTGATCGGAACGCTTATTCTAGGTTCTTCTGGGTGCGCGAACAAGTCCTCTGTGAAATTACCAAACTGATGAGGTGCGATTACTGTTCGACGATCCTGCCATGACTTGCGTTGTCTTGTTGATCTCTCCCTCCGTTGGTAGTTAAGATGTCCACGTTTTTCCAAGCATTCGAGATAAGATGATGACGACAACGGATTTTTATGATATCCGACTTGTGGTCTAAATGCTCCACAAATTATAGGTAAAATCATCGCATACAAAAGTCTTGTCTTCAGCATGATTCTATAATATTTTAATTATTTGAGACATCAGGCTTTATATGCTATTTTTTTGTGTAACGTCTCTTTTTTGTTTTACGCAACAAAAGGAATATTATCAAGAGTATAAAAAGAATAATAGCAGTGTAGACTAAAATCTTCGTTAAGGAGGCTGATTTTTTTTTGTCAGAGTCCTCCTCAAGTACACATGCATAACCTGGGTCGTCATTTGGGTATTTGTATATTGTCTTACAGTATTCCTTACATTCTGGGCAGTCCTTGGTTTTGGTTTCCACAGGTGGCTTTACAAAATCAGGATCTAAGCAGCCACAGATATACGATGTCATTTTCTTCCTTTATTTTATTTACACATGTATAAAATTTTTTTTTTTTGGATTTAAAGAATGATGGCGTGTTTTCACAAAAGAAATGACAAAGCATCATCATATTCTATCAATAGGAATCGTAGGTGGTGGGTTTGTTGGACGTGCGACCTATGGTTTCAAAAACTCTAAAACAGATGTAATCATTTATGATCTCCAAAAGGATTTATGTATTCCGAATGATAGTACCATGTCTGATATTTATAAATGCGATATTGTTTTTGTTGCGGTCCCTACACCCATGTCCGAGGATGGATCGTGTTATACCAAGATCGTTGAAGACGTTGTATCTGATTTAAAGGCAAATCATATTAAAAATATATTTGTTCGGTCGACTGTTCCGGTCGGAACATGTAAACGTTTAGGAGTGCATTTCATGCCTGAATTCTTGACTGAAAAAAATTGGGCACAGGACTTTTATAATTGCCCGTTATGGATTATTGGCGCAGACTCACAAACGGTTATATTCAGAAATACTATTCAAAAAATTCTGGATGACGCCAGAGAAGAGAACATGATTTTGAGCTCCAAAATTATGTGGGTCACTACCATGGAAGCGGAGCTTATCAAATACACCAGAAATTGTTTTTTAGCAACCAAAGTTGGGTTCTTTAATGAAATCTATAGTCTATGTGAGAAGAAGGGTATTGATTTTGACTTGGTGAGAGAAGGCGTTACCGCAGACCCTAGAATTGGTCCATCTCATTCTAGGGTTCCGAATAAAGAATTTTTTAATGGAAGAACCGCGCTTAAAAAAGGTTTTGGGGGGACTTGTCTTTGCAAAGAAATCCAATCCATGAGAAAGCAATACGAATTAATGAAAGTTCCCGCAATAATCATGGATGCTGTTTGGCATCGGAATATCACAATCGATCGCCCAGAAAGAGACTGGGAAAACGATAAGGGCAGGGCAGTTATTTAATTTAATATGGTAGAGCCGTTATATTCCACTCTCAGCCTAGAAAAACTGATTTCAACATATGATATTTTTATTTTCACAAACGATATTACAATATTGATAATGGTCGTTAAAATCATCTATAGTACAAGTACCATCTGTTGTTAAATATCTAAAATTATGGAAATTTTGAGATGATAGGTAATCAATTACTTGCCTCAACGTAATACCATTATCTTTATAAGTTCCACCATATTCAAATTGAATAAAATCAAAATTCTGTATATATTTTCCAAAACCTTTCATAACTCTATATTCATAACCTTCAGTATCTATTTTAAGAAATCCTAAACGAGTATTTTCAAGTCCTACTGATTTTATATACTCATCTCCCCTAACGATATTAAGAAAAATCACATCATCTTTATTTACATTTCCACCAAGAGTAATACTCCTATTGTAAAAAGACTCATAAGTTTTATAATAAGGTATAATTGCTTTTTCATCACCAAGACCTACACTGTTCAGAATATAATCACCTTGTGGTTTAATTTCTCTGAATCTATTTTTCAAAACCGTAATATAATCGTCCATTGGGTCAAAATAATGAACAGTTCCCTTAAAAGTATAAAATAAAGTATCAGTCCTACACCCAACATCAAAGATTATATCAATACGATCTTTAATGCTGTCATAATATAACAATTCCCCATTCGTTTCTGAATCACAATTATTAAACATCTTGCTTTTCGTATAACATCATTCATCTCTTAATTCACATTATGTAAGACATGTTATAAGAAGATCGGATTCTAGTCCAACAATTTTCTAAATTAATTTTTTTTTAACTTGAATTAATTAAAATAAAGTTAAAGAATGCGCGTGTCAGGTTTGTTGTGGTTGGTAATTGTGCCTTTAGTGGTAGCTGGGGATATCATTAAAGGAATCACGTGGTATGGCTTTGAAACGGAGAATTCGAACGTCATGTGTTTATGGAAAAACGATATTGATTGGAACCTCCGCAAGATGCAGGAATTGGGGTTTAATTCAATACGTTTGCCATTCTCATATCAATATATACAAACCGGAGTTTGGTGGGAAATGGATAAATTCTTTGAAAAGCTTAAAAACTATAATCTATCGGTAGTACTTGACTTTCACCGAATAGAAAATACACATCAAAGCGCGAAACCTTACACCAATCAAGTATCATTTGACATGTTTTTAGAAGCATGGCGAATCATTCTGGATAGATATCAGCATAACCCCAAACTCATTGCGGTTGATATATTCAATGAATACCAATCAGATAATTACATGGAATGGAACAATCTCGCCAGACAAATTGTCAATTACATCGAGTCAAAATTTCCAAATAGATTCAATTATTATATTGGAGGTGTTTCGTGGGGAGGTGATCTCCATTTTGTTGATTTAGAAGATCTACCCTATTCGGAACGTATTTTTTACACCATACATAAATACTTTTTTTCCGATACCGAACCTTTCGAAAAAAGGTGGGAGTATTCATTTGGAGAACATAAACTAGTTGTCAACGTCGGCGAATGGGGCTTTTTATCTAATGAACCACTCGAGGTTGCTTGGGCAAAACGTTTCATAAACTGGCTACTATCTAAAAACATACGAAACACGTATTTCTTCACTTGGTCATACAACTCACAGGACACAGGAGGGATATTAATGACCGATTGCACCACTGTTGATAATGAAAAAATGACTTTACTACATCATTTTTGGAATAATGAAACGGTACCTCTGATTGAAGATGATAACCAAAAATATACCAAAGAAAGTAGAAAAATGTTACGAGCTTAAGAGCAATTTTCCCCTAGGAAAACTTGACGTTTACAAATACGGTCCTTATGTATAATTTGGTGCTTTACAGAAGGTTGTTGTGTATTACAATCAATCACCCAACGAAGGAAATTTGGGTAATGTGTGTATTCTAAAAGACTATCAAAGCCAACATGTAGACACCGCTCATAAAACAAAAACATGTCGTGTTCATTTTGAAGAATATAAATATACACATTGTCCTTATTGTACACATGTCGGAAAGCAAAATATGTATCTTCTCCAAACTCCGGCATAATATTCTTCTCTATGACGATGTATCGCAAACCATGATCGCACACCAATTTTGTCTCACCAGTCATGGAAAGATCAGAACGAACTTTCTCTATCAAGTGCTCTGTCATAATGATATGCGTGTTGCCCATGTCTATCATATCGCACGTATGAAAATAATTAATCTGAAATCAATTTACAATATTTATAAAACATCAATTTTAAACGCGACGCAAATTATACAAAAAAAAAAAATAAATTGATAACATTAAATAAATTACACACGTCAAACATGAGTAGCACTTATCGCCCCAATGTCAATAACGTCAATGCCGGACCTCTTACGGTGATCCCAAAGAGCACTCCCACTAATCAACTCGAACAAGCCATATCATCTTGTGATGGTTGTATTTCTCTCGCTACAACACAAAATTATCGATCTGCTTACGATAAGGCATACTTACCCATATACCAGACTCAGTTAGCAAATGTAAATACGGATCTTGAAACCACACGCTTCGCGTATTGAATAATTAATTAAATTTCAAAAAAAAAAAAACACGAAACAAGCATATAGTCTTTTGAAATTAAAGTATTGTATTGTTCAGCTTCAGTTAGTCGCTATTATTAGGTTGGGTTTCATTAAATGGAATATATCGGTTGAAAAATCGGGCTTTCTGGCCGCATAGTAATTCTTCGGAACGCGCAACAGAACACGCATAATAACTAACCGTTCCAGACACCACATCAATTGAACCAAATTGTCTGCAATGACTTGTTCTAATCCCATTATTTTCTTCAATAATATGCGCGCAATTCTTGCATAGTTTATAAGAATCCAAAGATTCGGTAGTTGGATTAAAGTTGATCAGGAATGCTTCAACCGTCAGAAAAGATGCGATCATAAAAAACGAGAGAAATTTCATGGTAATAATTATGCTTTACATTCATAATTATTCCAGACTAAACTAAATCAAAATTTTAATCTACTTCTTGAATGACAGGCTCCTCGTCATTATTGACATTTTTTTTATCCACAGAATCAGAATCATCTGAAAATACCTTGGAAGTTTCATCACCTGTAGGGGTAGGAGGAGGCGGAGTTAATTTAGACAAGGTTTCAATAACCTCTTTCATTTTTTCCCTGTATATTTCAGCATCTTCTGAAGGGTGTGTATCAAGCCAAGCTATGTATTCCTTGACCTTTTCTTGGTAATCATCCTTATCTGTATTATTATTTTTTGATGAGTACAGGAAATTCTCCAATTGATTACGAGCCTCAATCCTATCTCTAGTCTTCTTGTCTTCCTCTTGGTAAGATTCAGCGTCCTTGATCATCTGATCGATCTGCTCTTGTGATAGTCGGTTGTTATCATTCTTGATCTCCAACGATTTTTCTACATCCGAACCGACAATTTTTGCGGTTGTCTTCAATATACCGTCTGCTGATATCTCGTATGTAACTTCAATCTGTGGAACACCTCGAGGAGCGGGTGGGATTCCGTCAATTTGGAATTCACCCAGAACATTATTATCTCTACTTAGAGGGCGTTCGCCTTCAAGAATCTTGATACGAGCACTTGGCTGATTATCAGTAAAAGTTGAGAATACCTGAGTCTTTTTGGTTGGAATGGTAGTACCACGATCAATCAATTTAGTCATCAGCTCACCCGACGTTTCAATCCCAAGTGTAAGTGGTGTCACATCAAGAAGGAGAATACTTTCAGTGCTCTTAGACTTGACATTCTTGAGAATACCTGCTTGAACCGCCGCACCATAGGCTACTGCTTCGTCAGGGTTGATCTTCGAACACAATTCTTTTCCGTTGAAGTAGTCACTCAAAAGCTGTTGTATCTTTGGGATACGAGTAGTGCCACCAACCAAGACCACTTCATGGACTTGTGACTTTGATATCCCAGCGTCCGATAGCACTGTATCCACCGGCGACAGCGTCTTTTTAAAGAATGCCATGTTGATATCTTCAAATTTCGCTCTTGTCAATGTCAGATTACAATCGATTCCCTCGTAAAGACTATCTACCTCAATAACCGCGACCTTTGCGCTCGATAGTGATTTCTTTGCTCTCTCACACGCATTCCTCAACTTACGTATTGCTTTCTTGCTCTCCGAAATATCACACCCAGTCTTTCTCTTAAATTCCTCTACCGCCCATTGTGTTACATTCTGATCGATATCAGAACCACCCAAATGATTATCACCAGCAGTCGCCTTTACCTCAAAAATGCCATCTTCAACCGTTAGCAGTGACACATCATGTGTTCCTGCTCCACAATCGAAAATCAGAATGTTTGTCTCCTTTCCATCATGACAGGAGTCAAGTTTATAGCATAGACAACCAGCTGTCGGTTCATTGATGATTCTGAGGACATTCACCCCAGCAATTCTACCAGCATCCTTTGTTGCTTGTCTCTGCTCGTCATTAAAATAAGCAGGCACCGTAATCACCATATCTTTAATACTCTCACCTAGGTAAGCTTCCGCGATATTCTTCATTTTGATAATCACAAAACTCGTAATTTCCTCTGCCGTATAATATTTTTCAGACCCTTTATATTTCACAGCAAATACCGGACGATTATTCTTATTCACAACCTTGTATGGCACATTTTTTATTTCTTGTTGGACGACAGGGTCATCAAAATTACGACCAATAAAACGCTTTGCATCAAAGATAGTATTTTCGACATTTGAAATCATCTGGTTTCGTGCTGCGTCTCCAACCAGAATTTCATCATCGGTGAATGCAACAATAGAGGGAGTTGTTCTATTGCCTTGATCGTTCGCAATTACCTCTACACGATCATCTTCAATAACGGCTACACACGACATCGAAGTACCAATGTCAGCTCCTACGGCGTATCTTGCAGATGTAGTATTTTCAGTGTTCATTCTATTTTCTTTCCTATTATATCAACTACTATTTAAATCCAATTATATATTTTTTTATGCGAGATGCTCCTCAATCTCATCCCGATGTGATTTCAGAAACTCGCAAAAATCCTTAAAGTGTTCAATCATTTTATCTAATCTCATTCCACTCATAATTATATTACCACTGTGGAATACAAGAAATGTATTGTATCTTCTTTTGTGTTTCTCAGTCTGAAAATAACTCTCTCCTCCAGTTTTTAAATATTCTTCATAATCTAATTTCGATTCATTCCAATCCCATGACGATGGCTGTTTATCAAGAATAATACGATCAATCCCTATCTCTGGATCATAAGGTACTTCGATTTTAATATTCACACCTGTATAACCAAAACTCGTTTCCAAAAGACTATTAAACACTGTTTTTCCATTCACTAGGTTATTCAATTTCTGCCGATTAATATGAAATCCAATGTTGAAATCCAAATTAGTCATGACAGTAAAATAACAAATTTCCAATTGTTTGTTCGCTTTATCGTGCTTAGGAACAATGCTATCCCTACAATTAGCATAAAGATGTTTGAACAAGTATTTCAAACATTGTTTCGCGTCATCTTCATGTTTGCAACCTGTCATCTGAATCTTACCATTTTGACTAAGTTTTAGATTTATTCGTTTCGTCGGCTGAATCATCATGACAATGTTTAACGCATTTCTGAAAAATTTCGCTCCATACTTTAGATATTGTGGCAATCCCTTTTTATTATTTCGAAAATACACAGCGACTATATCTCCAGCCTTTAAACTGATTAGACTATCTAGTTCGGTCTTCAAAATACTGAGGCTATCTTCAGTTTTTTTCCGCCTACCTCTTCTTTTCTTAACCGGAAGCAGAGCCAAATATTGTTGCTGATATCTATCGTCTAATGTCAGAGCCGGTAAGCTCTCATATATGTCGTGTATCTTGAACTCCACGTTAATTGATGCGATCACCGTTCGTGTTGATATTTTATACTCCATTCTCTTTAACGTTGATTAAGCAAATCCTTATATGAGTTTTAGGTATGTAATCAATATTTCATTTAATATGTCATTATCCTCATATTAAAAAACTCTATGAAAGCTAAAACATATTTACAATACCCATTATTTTTAAGATGTTGTTCTCACCTATCGGACCCCTTTTGGAAATACCTGTTTGAGGATTTTGCTTATGGCAAGTCGCCGTACGGAATTATATTGAAAGATGATGGGATACATTCCATCATTAGAAATAAGGAATTTTCCATAACCTTTGACGGGAAGACGGATAAAGAATTAGCAGATGAGATCTGTCAATCATTATCTTCGAAATTAGCAATCCTCTCTGAAAAGGATCATCAATATCGGAGACGCGTGTATGAAAATGCTTATCAGGAAGTGATGAAAAAATTTTCTTGCTGGAATGATATTAAGAAAAAGAAAATTAAAGATTTATTGATCGAACAATTTGTGTTGAAAAAGAAACATGAGTATGGTCTTTCTCTTGATCTTACAAAAAAATTATTCTCCATCATTTTTGTTGGGATTCAATTTAAAACCATTACTTGCCGACACATCATTTATAGCTTTGGCGAAATCGATTCCATTCAAGGAATAGATTTTCAGAATCAACAAATCATGTGCCATGTCGCATTAATATCTTTTTGATTTAATTTAATTTAATTTAATTTAATTTAATTTAATTTAATTTAAATTTTTTCCCTGTTGTTGTTTCAATAAATTTTCATCTTGTTCACGCTCACGTTGCATTTGTTGCACCATATTCGAAATAGCCACTGCAGAAGATGAACCATTATTACTTTTCTGTCCCAGATCATTTTCCTCACTGTCCTGATCCTTATTTTCATTTTCATCTTCAATATCCTCATGCTCCTCATCGATTTCTTCTGTTGTATTTTCTTCTGCCTGTTCGTAAGAGTTTTCAAAAAGTGAAAAGTCATAATAAGTACTCACCTGACCGTCCTCGCTAATCTCTAACAAACACGGCACCTGTCTAATTTTCAAATGTGAATCTTTTAAAATTCTCTGTCGGATTTCAACGTTATCAACACAAAAGAGATGGACCTTTGGTACGCCTTTAATTACATCGAGAGATTCTTTTGAATATTTACTATAAAATAATACCCTTAGCATATTCGTTTAAAATTTAACGCACATCTATATTTAAATAAATTTAAAACGATTTTTTTACCTGATAAAACTCGATGAATAAAGAACCGGTCGAAGTTATTAGAAAACAAGATGAGAACATTGCGTCATCAATTTCTCGATCGAAACGAAATTTTCCAAATATGCCTCAGTTGTATCTGGAACTTATGGAGAACAAAGAAAAAATTAACCCATCCATGGTGAATAAAGATTATCAACCAGATTTATCAAACGACATGTCGGAAATATTATCGATAAATAATGATTATGAAAATACAGGCAACGCACCCAAAAACAATAATATATCATCATCATCTTTGATTGGACGTGATGACGATCACGAGGACGAGGATGATGATGATGACGAGGATGATGATGATGACGAGGATGATGAGAATGACGAGGATGATGAGAATGACGAGGACGATGATGATGACGAGGAGGATGAGGATGAGGACGAGGACGATGATGATGACGAGGAGGATAAGGATGAGGATGAGGATGAGGATGACAGCAAAAATACGAGTAAACTAAATCCGCATCTGACAAGCAAGTTGTACTCCTTATTACGCGACGACACTACAAACGAATCATTTTCCAATCCTGTAGATAATAATAACCCATCTACATCCTTTTCCGATTCTTCAGAACAACAACCACCTAAATTAAGCGATCTTGAAAAAACTGGAGCTCTAAAGAGAGATAAACATATCCCCAATTATACATCCGAAACTGTTTCCGCCGAGGAAATCGATGAACTGAAGAGAGAGTTATTATTCAAATTTGAATTACTCAAAAAGTCATACCAAAACGTTGTTGATATTCCAGATTTTACCATGCACACCGATTACCAAGAAATGAAAAGAGCATATGATCATACAGTCAGAAGACTGTCTCTCGATTCTAATGTCGAATCATACAAAACGTACCTCATTGGTGGATTTATGATCATGGAGTTTTTATTAGGAAACTGGTTGAAATTCGACATGCAAGGTTTTACACAACAGCAGATCTTGAACATGAATAAATATGATCGACTTTTAATTGAATTGGGTGAAAAGAATTATGTACCTGAAGGCTCTGAATGGCCTGTTGAGATTCGTCTACTATTTATGATACTTATGAACGCGGCTGTATTCATTGTCGGAAAACTTATTATGAAAAAAACTGGCACAAATTTCATGTCAATGATGAACAGCATGAATGACTTTAATAGATACGAACCGAAAAGAAAAATGCGTGGTCCAACAATCGATGTAAATTCACCGCAATTCACATAATAATATCAGGTCTGAAATTTTAAATCACTGGTGGATGTTACAAATGCTTTCATCACACGAGACACTTCAATATTACAATTGTTGTTAAATAAGAAAAAGTGAAGTTGATTTTGGTCTGGGTATCCACACACCAAGCTCATTCCTATCGGAAGCTGAAAATCAATCTTGTTCTGAAAGAGCTCTCTAACTCTATTGTGATTCAAGACTCGAGTGTCCAAGTCGGGTATCCTATCTATTCTTCGAAAGTCTTTGATTAATTTATACGCTCTCTCATTTCCGATATTCTTGATATTTGGGTTATAATCTGTTCCACACATGATGCAAAAATCAAGAAACTCATCGTAATTGAGTCCAAGAGCTCGTAGCACATCAATCATTCGGATCTGTGAAATTGAATTATTCCCAATATTGATACGATGGAGAAATAATGGACAACCATAAGCCAGTATATCAGTATCCTCAGTCATAACAGCGTCAACCACGCCATTCAAACATAAATGTGCGCAGGTTGCCTCGGCTTCTGAATGAGCCCAAAAAAATGGCACTCTAAGAATTGTAAAAAGCTCTTTCAATATCTCAAAATCAGATCCTTGAATATCCAAGATGTTTCCTTTAAGACGATCAAGTTCTTCCCATAGGAATGCAACGCTCTGAGAACTATTAGGAAAGGTCTTATTTTTCTTTTTTAGATACTGTTGAAGAAATCCATTCATCGCTCCAGTTTGTGTATAACTATCCAGTCCAGTCTTCATATCATTAACCTTTTCTCGGAGTTTTTCCCGTTGCAACATCCGCAACCGTTTTTCATGTTCTTTTTCCGGAGGACTTTTCGAATCGAAAATAAAAATAAAATGTATATCATTCTCGCGTAATTGGCACATCATATTTAAAAATGCGTCCAACCACTTCTCTTTAAAGGTCGATTTATACTTACATAAATAAATAGACAAATCTATTGCTATTGTCTTGAACGCATAGTCACTTAATGAGACGTCGCGGTAAACATGCGGTGCTGATTTTCTTAAAAAATCGTGCAAATTCCTGATACCCATGATATTACGTAGATTACAAAACTTTTAAAAAGTGTTCGATAATTTCTATATCATCAATCAATTATTTATTTGTCTTTATCATTACTAAAAACATGACTGACAAAGACAATACTATAGGCTTTCTAATTCTGTTCTCAATCATTTTAATCATCATTGTTAAGATATTGATTTTAACGCATGGAATGATAGAATCCTATGAGAAAGGAGTCCTACTTAAGTTTGCTCATTTCGGCGGAATCCCAAATGATTCTCAAATATGGGGTTATCAAGTACGACATATTTTTTAGACTACTCCATTTTCACTTTCCATACACTATGATACAGCTCTTCTTCTAATTCTAATGCCAATAATGAGTATTTTCCAGCCAAGTACTTATCGGAATAGATTGTAGGGATTATAAAATTTTGGTACAAAAAGCGTTCACGTTGTTTTGGTTTCAATGAACACCATGCTTCAAAGAACGATAAGTTCCTGCCATTTCGAATATAAGATATGATGAAATATAATGACCACGACTGACAAAATGCGTCGGGACGACTAAGTGACTTGGTTAATAACTTCAATTGTACTCCATAATTCGAAGCAACACAGGTTGTTTTTTTTTTGATGGAGACATTTGTCGATAAACTATTAAAGAAGTCTTTCATCATGGGAATCAACACATTTTTACCGACTTGGTATAAATTATAACCAGAGTCAAATATTACGACTTGATCAAGTGTTTGGTCGTAAATGATGGAAATATAGTGAATACTATTTTCTTGATATACATAAGAACACGTTAAAAGGAAAATCGATTTCGATCGTTCCATTATTTTCTGTTTCAGCCTATTCAACACGCGAGTACGTGAATTTATTAGTTCAGATTCATGAAATTTTAGACTTCCTAACCAAATAAAATTATTACCTCTGTTTTGGTAATTCCGAATAACAGAATTAATAATTCTTGTGCGTAAGCTTACGATATTCATATCATATATATACTGTTGAAGATTGACATCGTTGATCCTTTTACGCATTTCTTTAATTTTTTTATAATATAATAGATGATAATAAAATGTCACGGTTTCGAATTTTTTCAAATTACACCAACATCGAACGAACAGTTATGGCAATAATGCCAAATGGTGGTTCTGGAAATGGAGAGAACGGAGCCCAAGGTTTTCAGGGACTTGATGGAACAGCAGTTTTTCGTGGTTACCAAGGATACCAAGGTAACCAAGGACTTATTGGGTTTCAAGGATATCAGGGAGTTGATGGAGCCGCCGCGTTTAGAGGGTATCAGGGTTATGAAGGTCTTCAAGGATCTCAAGGATCTCAAGGATCTCAAGGTATTCAAGGAATTCAGGGCCTCCAAGGAATTCAGGGCTTACAAGGATTTCAGGGTATCCAAGGAGTTCAAGGGGCTCAAGGATTTCAGGGTTTACAGGGGGTTCAAGGAGTTCAAGGATTTCAGGGTATCCAAGGAGTTCAAGGGGTTCAAGGAATTCAGGGTTTACAGGGCGTTCAAGGACTTCAGGGACTTCAAGGTGAACAAGGAGTTCAGGGCTGTCAAGGATCCCAAGGTTCCCAAGGATCCCAAGGAATTCAAGGGACTCAAGGTGTTCAGGGTTTACAGGGTATCCAAGGACTCCAAGGCTTCCAAGGAATTCAAGGGACTCAAGGAGTACAAGGACCGACGGGTTCTTTTTCAGGTGTAGTTACATCTGATATCACGTTTGCAACGAATAATTTAAATATCGGATCACAAAGTTCATATGCAGACACTGTGTATACTAAAAATTTATACGGAGCACAAGCCATTAATGCTGAAACTGGGAATAATGCCCTTTACAGTTATGGTGATATTTTACCTTCTGTTGATATAACATATAATCTTGGATCACAGGGACTAAGATGGAAAGATCTTTATTTGTCAGGAACCACAATCAATCTTGGTACAATTGCCATTTCCGCTTCATCTGATACAAGTGTCAGTGCTCTGAGCTTAACTGTTGATGACCAATCAAGTAGTATCGTGAATACCTCGCCAGATAATAATAAAATCCCAACCAATTTAATTCCATTCGGCGCGTTCAAATATGGGTTTGCTCAATATTACACAGACGGACAAACAGGAGACGCTTGTAATTATGCTTACCAAATCTATGGTATGATTAGTAATTTAAACCCATCGTATAATGGATTAGATAACCCTCCTGTTCCAACGGGATCTACTGCATTAGATTATGAAACGTATATATCGGCATTAAGTGGTGCCTACTATATCATCCAATTCACCGATTCTTCAATAACATCAACCGTAGACTTAAATATTCCTACGCTTTATTTTACCGTTTCTGGGACAAATTTTGTTTATGAAGAAGTTAGTTACACTGATAACTATTTGTCCTTTGCTGAAGGCGACCTTGTTATTTTCGGAATGTATCTTAGTTCAGATGGTAGTCAAATTGTAGCGCAAATGAATAAAATACTCTTTAACATTCCGACTGGGAGTGTGGGGACAGCAAAACTGGTTGATAATGCGGTAACAAATACTAAGCTTGGTGTATCATCTGTGGCTACATCAAATATTCAGGCTTTGGCTGTAACTACAGATACTATCGCAACGTCATCTGTTACTGTTACAAAATTAGCGAGTGATACGATTGCATATATACAGAGCAATGCGGGGGCTCAGGGATTCTATGGTTATCAAGGAGTTGAGGGTGTGACTGGATCTACAGGGCCAAGAGGTTTCCAAGGAGCGTTTGGTGGTCCTACAGGATCGATTGGACCACAAGGATTTATTGGCTTGCAAGGAGCTTTTGGTGGTCCAACAGGGTCAGTTGGATCTCAAGGTTTCCAAGGTTTCTATGGTATACAGGGAGCGTATGGTATTCAAGGAGATGAAGGTAGTATTGGAATACAAGGCACTTTTGGTTTTCAGGGAGATATCGGCTTCCAAGGAATCCAAGGTATTGTTGGTGATAAGGGAGATACTGGATTCCAAGGGTTAGTTGGTCCAATAGGTCCGCAAGGACCAGCCGATGGCGCCCAAGGATATCAAGGAAATATGGGTTATCAAGGCGATATTGGTTCCCAAGGAATCCAAGGTATTGTTGGTGATAAGGGAGATACTGGATTCCAAGGGTTAGTTGGTCCAATAGGTCCGCAAGGACCAGCCGATGGCGCCCAAGGATATCAAGGAAATATGGGTTATCAAGGCGATATTGGTTCCCAAGGAATCCAAGGTATTGTTGGTGATAAGGGAGATACTGGATTCCAAGGGTTAGTTGGTCCAATAGGTCCGCAAGGACCAGCCGATGGCGCCCAAGGATATCAAG